>VOFC01005416.1_pt1 | contig 229696 bp, 171 predicted proteins | sample 5384161 | NCBI WGS metagenome assembly VOFC01 (sample SAMN12384722, study PRJNA508395) | human gut metagenome | isolation source: healthy gut B | host: Homo sapiens
CTCTATACAAGTTCATGTTATAAGCAATACCCCAATAATTATCTTTACTTTTCAAACGTGACAGAATAGACTTTGTTTCAATAGATTTCACCTCATGAACATTCATTTACAGCTCCTTTTCTTTTTTGATCAAATTTCATCAAACAAAGATACAGGTATAATGCTATAAAAGAAATATAAAGAGAAGCAATTTAAAAAAGTTTCAACTGGGAAAAATGTTTTTGCCCAACAAATAATATTTCATAACAATGCTAAAATGAGTCCGTTCCGGAATTATCTCATCTGTAGACTTCATCATATTTTCTATACGAGAAGCGGCAAAAAAGAATATCTTATATCCTCAAATTGTCTCCTCGCCTGCATTACAGCACGCGCATTCGCTCTATCCTTTTTCAGATAAAAAACAAGGGCAGCTACTCTATCCAGTATACCACGTATAAAAAGTACATGTTCCAATTCCTTATCCGGCAAATTCTTATAAAGCATCAACAGATTATTTGATATACCACACTTTGCGGAATACAGACAAGCTTTTTTTCCCCTACTGCGCAAACGCCAGCACAGGTCAATTTCTTCCATGTGGGCAAAAAATGACCATCCAAACCTCCAACTTCACGATAATCAGCCAACCGGATAAAAGAGCAGCTCCCGTAAACCCACATCACCTCCGTTATCGTATCATATTGTCCGCAATCCTTCTCAACAACATCAAAAATACGTCCTCTGCAAAAAGGATATCCATACCGGTCGATAAATCCCCCCGACGCTCCGGCATATTCAAAATATTCCTTATTATGCCAACTTAATAATTTAGGTTGGCAGGCAACTGTTCCGGAATGGGTGTCCATATAATCCAGCAAAGGTTCCAACCAATGCGGAGTAACCTCCACATCACTATTCAGTAAAACTACATATTCTGCATCAACTTGCTCCAAAGCCCGGTTATATCCTTCGGCAAAACCATAATTCTGATCCAGCTCAATCAAACGGACTACAGGAAATTCAGAACGAAGCATTTCAAGCGACCCATCAGAGGACGCATTATCAGCCACACATATTTCAATCCCCTCTCCTACTGAATTATCCATAACAGAAGGTATAAACTTACGGAGCATATCCACCCCATTCCAATTCAATATAACAACAGACACCCTTTTCATTTCTTTTCAGACTAATACCAAATGTATGGAATAATTCAGACTAAAACACCCTTCAACGCTGTACCCTCTTCATTAAAGCCTCCCATTCTTACACGAATCAACTGATTATCCAATTGATCATCGTGATCCATCTCCACCCGGATGTAATTATCAGTAAATCCATGCATAGGAGTTCCAGCCTTAGATTTTTCCATTAATACCCAAGCTTCCCTTCCTATATGAGAGGTATAGAACGCCTTTGTCTTCGCATCAGATAAAGCCAACAATCTCTGGCTACGGCGATCCTTCTCCTCAGGACTCACCACATCCTCTATTTTCAAGGCCTGCGTACCGGGACGTTCCGAATAACTGAAAACATGTAACTGCGTCACATCAAGCCCTTCAATAAAACGATAAGCATCTTCAAAATATTCCTCTGTTTCACCACGTGTTCCCACAATTACATCCACGCCAATAAACGCATCCGGCATGATTTCCTTAATTTTGCGTATCTTGGAAGCAAACAATGCAGTATCATATCGACGTCTCATCAATTTCAACACATCATCGCTTCCCGACTGCAAAGGAATATGAAAATGCGGCATGAATGCACGTGAACGTGACACATATTCTATTATTTCATCCGTCAGCAAGTTGGGTTCAATAGACGAGATACGATAACGTTCAATCCCTGCCACCTGATCTAAAGTCTTTACCAGATCAAAGAAACTTTCACCGGTTGTCTTCCCGAAGTCTCCAATATTCACCCCGGTAATTACAATTTCCTTCCCTCCTTCAGCTGCGGCCTGCCGCGCCTGTTCCACAATCTCTTCAATACGTCCGTTCCGGCTACGCCCACGAGCAAACGGAATTGTACAATAAGAACAGAAATAATCGCAACCATCCTGCACTTTCAGAAAATAACGAGTGCGGTCACCCCTAGAACACGAAGGTGAAAAACTACGTATGTCTTTTGCAGCTGTCGTAATCGCCTCACCTTGAGGATGCTTTTCCAAATTTCCGAGATAATTCATCAACTCTCCCTTTTGTTCAGCTCCTAAAACAACATCCACCCCTTCTATATTAGCCACCTGGTCAGGTTTTAACTGGGCATAACATCCCGTCACTACTACATAGGCACCCGGATGCTGTTTAACCAAACGATGGATGGCCTGACGGCATTTCTTATCCGCAACCTCGGTTACAGAGCAAGTATTAATAACACAAATATCAGCTTTCTCACCCTTACGTGCTGTACGTATACCTGCTTCTTTCAGTGTTTTACCGATGGTTGAAGTTTCTGAAAAGTTCAGTTTACAGCCTAATGTATAGTAAACCGCTTTTTTATCCTGAAAATTGTCGTATCAATCATACCTTTTTATCTAATTAGCGAGCAAAGGTACATATTATTCTGCTTAAATTTTTTAGAATACCAATAATTATGCTTATTTTTGCACATTACATCAAAAATTGTGCAATGATAAAAAGAAAACTTTATCAAGCTATATGAGAATAGCTTCAAAGAAAACTGGGATCTTCCCTGTTACACAGATTATGGTGAAGATACCACGTTTACATACGGACAAGTAGCGGAAGAAATAGCTAAGATACACTTGTTATTCCAATATTGCAGCCTGCGCCGTGGTGATAAAATATCTATTATAGGTAAGAATACTTCCCGTTGGTGTATCGCTTATTTGGCAACTGTTACATACGGAGCTATTGTAGTTCCTATTCTACAAGACTTCAAGCCGAATGATGTCCATCATATTGTAAATCATTCCGAATCCACATTCCTGTTTACCAGCGATAATATTTGGGAAAATTTGGAAGAAGAAGCATTAAGTGGATTACGCGCTGTATTTTCTCTAACAGATTTCAGATGCCTGCATCAACGTGACGGTGAAACTGTCCAAAAAATTCATGAAAAATATGGATGCAGCAATGAAAAAGAATTTCCCCAAAGGCTTCTATAAGGAAAATATCAATTATACAGAACTCTCCAATGAGAAGGTCATGTTACTGAATTATACCTCAGGAACTACCGGATTCAGTAAGGGAGTAATGATTACGGGCAATAATCTGGCAGGAAACGTTACCTTCGGTATCCGTACAGAACTTTTAAAGAAAGGAGAAAAGGTACTTTCCTTCCTTCCCTTGGCCCATGCATACGGATGTGCTTTTGATTTTCTAACCGCTACTGCTGTCGGCACACATGTCACCTTATTAGGCAAGACACCTTCTCCCAAAATATTGATGAAAGCTTTTGAGGAAGTAAAACCCAACCTTATTATTACAGTACCATTAGTTATAGAAAAAATTTATAAGAATGTAATTCAGCCGCTCATCAACAAACGCAGCATGAAATGGGCGCTTAACATACCTACTAGACAACCAGATTTATGCACAGATTCGCAAAAAACTGATTGACGCATTAGGCGGACGTTTTAAAGAAGTCATTATCGGTGGAGCTGCCATGAATCCGGAAGTCACCGATTTTTTCCACAAAATAAAATTTCCGTTCACCATCGGTTACGGCATGACCGAATGCGCCCCACTGATCAGTTATGCTCCATGGAATGAATTTATACCTGGTTCTGCCGGAAAGATACTGGATATCATGAAAGTCCGTATCGACTCGGATGATCCTTATAACATAACCGGAGAAATACAGGTATGTGGTGAAAACGTAATGAAAGGTTATTATAAGAATGAAGAAGCTACCCGTGAGGTATTTACTGAAGATGGTTGGTTGAAAACAGGCGATTTAGGTACAATAGATGCTAACGGATTCATTTATATAAGAGGCCGTAGTAAAACCATGATCTTGAGTTCTAATGGACAGAATATTTTTCCTGAAGAGATAGAATCCAAGCTAAATAATATGCCATTCGTTCTAGAAAGTTTAATCATAGAGCGCAACAAGAAACTGGTAGCTTTAGTATATCCTGATTATGAAAGTCTGGACAGTCTGGGACTCAATACCCCCGAAAACCTAAAAACAGTAATGGATGAAAACTTGAAGAATCTGAATAAACTGGTAGGAAACTATGAACAAGTGAGTAAAATACAACTTTATCCCACAGAGTTCGAAAAAACTCCCAAAAAAAGCATCAAGCGATTCTTATATAACAGTATTACCGAAGAATAAATATGTTGTAAAACATGCTACTAATCAGCAAAATAGGTTGTATAACATAAAAAATTAGAAAAAAAGTTGTTCTTTTTGGTACAACGTATTAAAAAAGTGTATACCTTTGCATCGTTTTAAGAAAGCAACATTAGTATTACAGATTTAAAAAGCAAAGAAAATGAAAAAATTAGTATTTTTGTTCGTAGCCTTCGCAGCTGTTTCTTTCGCATCTTGCGGAAACAAAGCTGCTAACAACAACGCAGAAGCAACTGATTCAGTTGCAGTAGTAGAAGAAGCTGCTGTTGTAGAAGAAGTTGTAGCAGATTCAGCTGCTTGTGACTCTACAGCTGCTTGCTGTGACTCTACTAAGGCTGAATAATTCAGTACGAACTCTAGAGAGAATTGAAAGTCTGCCGTGCGAAAGCACAACAGACTTTTTTTATGTTTTTACCTCTCCCTTTCTGCCAGCATTCCATTGTCTTTACAATACAAATTATCTACTTTTGTTTCTCGAACCACAAACAAAAGCAGAATATGAAAAAGACAAATCTAAAAGAGAAACTTCAAAACTGGAAGTTGGGAAATTATTTCCGCGAATTATCAATTGTCACTGCCGGAGTATTTATCACTCTTGCCGGAACTGATTTTATAAACAGTGCCTCACAAGAGAAGCAGATAAATAAAAGTATGCAAATGATAAAAATGGAATTAGAAGAGAATTTAAAAAGTATCAATCAGGCCGAAGCCGCATATTTAAATGAAATTAATTTCTTCCGATTGTTAATACAAAAACAGGATTCACTTCAAACCATTAAAGCTTCTATTTTAGAAAACAATGCCAATGCTCCTTTTGCGTATGAAAATTGTGAGTATTCGGAAGATGCGCTAGAAGTACTGAAAAGCTCAGCGCTGATGCAGCAGATACCTGACAAAGAGTTCATTTTAAAACTTTTACAAGCCTATAAAGGATGCAGAAAAATAAATGAAGACAACAAAGACTATTATAAATACAAACAGGACCATATAACTCGCTATTTATCTCACCAAACCACCAATAATATTCATAAAAATTATAACAGTATTTATGAAGTATGGGCAGCCAGACTACAAGAATATGATATCAAACAACTGATCCTCACTATGCCAAATACTTTTAATGAAAATCCTTTTACCACTCCTCAAAAAGTTATAAAAGAAACGATTGAATTAATAAATCAAACATATTAAAAGAAAAAGCCCGGCTCTCACGAACCGGGCTTTTTCAGCATCATTATACTTTAAAGTATTTACAGATTTTATTCAGCAACTACTTCGAACGGGATCTCTACAGAAACTTCCTTGTGAAGTTTAACGATAGCTTTGTAAGAACCAACTTCTTTCACTGCATCTTTCACAACGATAATCTTTCTGTCAACCTTGTGACCCAATTTTTCCAATTCCTCAGCAATTTGAATGTTGCTAACAGAACCGAAAATAGTACCTGTGGCACTCACTTTAGTAGCAATAGTCAAGGTTACATCCTTCAACTGTTCTGCCATAGCTTCAGCATCTTTCTTAATCTTTTCCAATTTGTGAGCGCGTTGTTTCAGCTCTTCTGCCAACATTTTCTTAGCTGAAGGTGAAGCAATCACTGCCTTACCAGTCGGAATAAGATAGTTACGACCGTAACCAGACTTCACAGTTACAATATCATTTTTGTAGCCTAAGTTCACTACGTCTTCTTTCAAAATTATTTCCATACTTATTCCTCCTTATTATTTCATCATGTCAGTTACAAATGGAAGTAACGCCAAGTGACGTGCTCTTTTAACAGCCTGCGCAATACGACGTTGGAACTTCAGAGAAGTACCTGTAATACGGCGAGGAAGGATTTTACCCTGTTCGTTCAAGAATTTCTTCAAGAATTCAGGATCTTTGTAATCAATGTACTTAATACCACTTTTTTTGAAACGGCAGTATTTTTTCTTCTTTACGTCTACTGAGGGCGGAGTTAAATATCTGATTTCTGATTGCTGTGCCATGATTTAATCCTCCTTTTTAGTTGATTTAACATTTCTTCTCTTAGCAGCATATTCAGCAGCGTATTTATCCATTTTAAAAGTCAAGAAACGGATAACACGTTCGTCACGACGGAAGTTAATTTCCAACTTTTCAATAACCTGCGGTTCTGCTTTGAACTCTATCAACTGATAGAAACCAGTTGATTTCTTTTGGATGGGGTAAGCCAGCTTTTTCAAGCCCCAGTTTTCCTCATTGATAATCTCTGCACCTTCTGCAGTCAGAATACCTTTGAATTTCTCTACCGCTTCCTTCATCTGAACATCAGATAAAACGGGAGTTAAAATGAAAACGGTTTCGTATTGATTCATACTACGTTTATTAAATTATTAAATTAAATTTCAAATGCGAGTGCAAAAGTAGATATTTTATCTTAATCTACAAAGAGTTATCGCAATTTTCTTCAAAAAATATAGTTTCATTTTACAATTAATCTTCCTTTTCATATTTTTTATCTGTGAAAAACAAGTTATATCCGCCAAGAATTGTATATTTGCAAAGTTGTTTAAACAATAATTCCATGATAGAACAATTTAGTTTTGATATCCAATTAATATTTGCCATATTAAATGGCAAAGTATCTGCAGCCATCAACCGGAAACTAAGCCGGAATTTTCGCCAGAATGGTGTAGAAATTACCCCCGAACAGTGGACAGTCCTTCTTTTTCTATGGGAAAAAGATGGTGTCACACAGCAAGAACTATGTAATGCCACTTTTAAAGACAAACCCAGCATGACCCGCTTGATAGACAATATGGAACGCCAGCATTTGGTGGTACGCATAGCCGACAAAAGAGATCGACGCACCAATTTAATTCATTTGACCAAAACCGGCAGAGAATTGGAAGGCAAAGCACGTTTCATCGCAAACAAGACATTGAAAGAAGCACTGCAAGGATTAACATTGGAAGAACTGAAAGTCAGCCAAGATGTATTAAGAAAGGTATTCACCAACATCAAAGACTAAAGTTTTTCAAGGTTTTCATCTTTTTTTCCTAAAATAATTTCCATGATAAGAGAATTATGCTTTAATTTGTACACAAGAATAAATATAATCTATTAATAAAATACACACATGAAAAGCTTACTTAAGAATTTAGGTCTGATACTGATGATCATCGGCGCCGCTATTTTAGTCGGTGTTTTCTTCACCGGAAGTGCAGCAATTAACGACAACGGTGTTTTAGGTGGAAGTGCCGCCCTTATCGTTATAGGTTTAATCGTTTATATTGTATTAAACAAACGCATTGTTGATTAAAGTATAAGAGAACAAAAATAAAAAAGTCCGAAACAAATGTTCCGGACTTTTTTATTTCATCTATTTCACTCAGCCTTATTCTACTTCGGGAGTAATCAGTTTATACCCCTTCCCGTGAATGTTGATAATCTCGATAGAATCATCTTCTTTCAAATGTTTACGCAACTTAGTGATGTACACGTCCATGCTTCGTGCATTGAAATAATTATCATCAATCCAAATGGTTTTCAATGCGAAATCACGCTGCAGAATCTCATTAGCATGAGCACAAAGCAAGCCCAATAATTCGGATTCTTTCGTAGTCAGTTTAGTCTGTTTTCCATCGATAGCCAAAATTTGTTTCTGAGTATCGAAAGTAAAACGACCAATCTTGTAAATATTGCTTTCCTTGTTTCTCTTACCACGTACACGACGCAAAATAGCCTCGATACGGAAAGTCAACTCTTCCATACTGAACGGTTTAGTGATATAGTCATCCGCACCAATCTTGAAGCCTTCCAATATATCCTCTTTCAAAGTTTTAGCAGTCAGGAAGATAATAGGAATTTCAGCGTTAGCCTGACGGATTTCCTGTGCTAAAGTAAAACCGTCTTTCTTCGGCATCATCACATCCAATACACATAAGTCGTATTTGTTCTTAAGGAAAGCCTTGTAGCCAGCCTCACCATCCGGGCAAAGTTCGGCCGAGTAGCCTTTTGCCTGCAAATATTCTCTCAATAGCATGCCAAGATTCTCATCATCTTCGCATAACAAGATACGCAATTTCTCGTCCATATTATTCATTTTTTAATAAAGGTAATACAATTATAAATTTAGTTCCTACATTCAATTCACTCTCGGCACGTATAGCCCCTTTGTGATCTTGAATTATTTTTTTCACATAAGCCAGTCCCAAACCAAAGCCTTTCACATCGTGTAGGTTACCGGTATGCACACGATAGAATTTATCGAATATCTTCTTCAGGTTTTCTTTCTTAATACCTATTCCATTATCCTGGATAGAGATATAAAGCTTACCCGATTCATTCCAAGTACGTATATTCAACAACAATTCGCCTTCCTGTTTTTTATATTTCACTGCATTGTCCAGCAAATTAAAAATAACATTTGTAAAATGCATCTCGTCTACAAATATATCCGGATTTACCGCATCCAGATTCGAAGTGATTTTACCATTGTATTTCTCTACCTTCAACGTGAAAGTATTGACAACACCGGCTATCAAATCATTTGCATTCACCTCTTTCATCTTCAGCGTCGCTTTTTGCTTTTCGAACATAGACATCTGCAATACTTTTTCCACCTGAAAACGCAAACGTTTGGTCTCATCATTTATCACTCCGGATATATGCTGGAACATAGCAGGAGATTTTCCCACTGCCGGATCTTTCAACATCTGGGCCGCCAACGATATGGTAGAGATAGGCGTCTTGAATTCATGTGTCATATTGTTTATGAAATCATTCTTTATCTCGGTCAACTTCTTCTGACGGAAGATGATATAGATAGTAAAGATGAACGTCACAAGCAATACGAATGTGAAGATCAGTGACGGGATCATAAATTTAACAGAACTGAATATGTAACTGTTCAATGTAGGAAAATGAATATTTACTGTCGCCATACGAGCCGGAGGATCATTTTTAAATAAAACCTGCGGATATGTATTCTCACTACCCTCTTTGGTATAATCAGGGCAATGGTAAACTTCCGTCCCGTCACGGTCTGTCACCGTAAAATGATAAGGAATGTCAATGCCATTATTCAGCAATTCCGTCTTTAAAAACAAGTCCAACTGTTTAAAGTTGATTCTTTTGTTCAAAGGTTTGTCACTAGCTGTATACAAAATGTTATAGACCACTTCGTCCAACAATGCACGTTGGTACACATATCTGTCTTTGATTATTTCCTGCAAGGCTCTTGAAGTCTGAGGAATGTTCTTACCAGTCGAAATAATTGCTTTAGGAATATTAGAAGGACGATTCGCACTGAACCTCATCTTCAATTCAAAAGTAGAGTAACCGTTCAATCCGTCGGAAGTAATGGAATACTCATGCGTATGCGCCACCACATTACCACTTCCCTCCCCCTTCTTCTCTTCGGACTGCTCCCTGGACAGCTGTGCTGCTTTTTCCGTAGCAATCGCATCATCCTCAAGATACTTTTTAGTTTCCACCAACTCAATATTCCGACACGCCTGGACCAAGCTGCGCTGAACAGACTCATCAAATTGCCCTTTGCGCATTTTCACCATTTCTTCAATATAGCTTACCTGCAAATACAACAAGCTAAGAAATGATAGCCCCATTACAATACCTAATACCCAAATAGTAGACTTTTTCATGCCAGCAAAATTAAAAGCGTTAAATCTCATCACACAATAGATTAACCAAATTTAAACGGCCATTCTCTATAATTAACCGAAAAAGTCATTTAAGCTAAGATTCTGACTATTATAACAAAATTTACGCCAATTGGTTTGCAAAAATAATAAAAAATTAAGTTCAAAGCCAAATAACAAACCTAAAAGTTTAAGTTACCTTAAATAAAAAGAGACGCATTTTTAACGAAATACGTCTCTTCTAAGTACGAAATTTTACACTTTATCAATCATCTTTATTCTCTTTAGCTTCAAATTCCTTCATCAATTTTTCTTGTACGTCTGTCGGAACCAATTCATAGCTGGCAAACTTCATAATAAATGAAGCGCGACCGCCTGTCAAAGAACTTAAAGAAGTGGAATAAGAAGACATTTCTTTCAGAGGTACTTTTGCAACCAGTTTTTCGTATCCACTTTCACTGCTCATCCCCATAATCATACCACGACGACCTTGCAAATCACTCATCACATCGCCCATTTTATCGCTGGGAACGAAAACCTCCACATCATAAATCGGCTCCAGAATCTTAGGTCCGGCATTCTTAAATGCCTCACTGAATGCATTACGTCCTGCAAGCATAAAAGAGATTTCATTTGAGTCTACCGGATGCATCTTACCATCATAAACAATCACTCGTACATCACGCGCATACGAACCTGTCAACGGACCCTGCTCCATCCGGCTCATAATCCCTTTCAAGATAGCGGGCATAAAACGGGCATCAATAGATCCTCCCACGATACTGTTAATAAAGACTAATTTACCACCCCATTCCAAAGGTATTTCCTCAGTCCCCTTCACATTTATCTTGAATTCCTGACCGTTAAACTTATACGTTTCGGGTACAGGCATTCCTTCATAATAAGGTTCAACAATGAGATGGACCTCACCAAATTGCCCAGCACCGCCTGATTGTTTCTTATGACGATAATCGGCACGGGCTGCTTTAGTGATTGTTTCACGATAAGGGATCTTAGGCTCCTCAAACTTAATCTGCAATTTTTCGTTATTTTCCAAACGCCACTTCAAGGTACGGAGATGAAACTCACCTTGTCCATGCACAATAGTCTGTTTCAATTCCTTAGATTGCTCCACTTCCCAAGTAGGATCTTCCTCACGCATACGGTTCAATATAACCATCATCTTCTCTACATCAGCCTCATTTACAGGCTTGATGGCACGCGAGTATTTAGCATTAGGATATTTAATGAAGTTAAACCGGTTTTCACAGTCTTTGCCGTTCAAGGTATTTCCAGTCTTTACATCTTTCAATTTCACAGTACAACCAATATCTCCAGCTACCAGTTCCTGCACCGGAATACGATTAGCTCCCGCACAAACAAAAAGCTGTGCCATACGCTCTTTAGAGCCACGATCAGCATTAGTCAAATCGTCACCTTCGTGTACTTTTCCGCTCATCACTTTAAAATACTGCACACCACCGATATGGGGTTCAACGGCAGTCTTGAAGAAATAAAGAGAAGTAGGGCCATTCGCATCGGGAGGCACAGGAACACCACGGGTATTATGAACCACAGGCATATCCGACACGAATGGAACAACATTACCTAAGAATTCCATCAGACGACGGACACCCATATCCTTACCTGCACATACACAGAAAACAGGGAACATACCACGTGCCGCCAATCCCTTACGGATACCTTCACGCATTTCATCTTCAGTCAATGATTCCGATTCAAAGAACTTTTCCATCAGTGTCTCATCATTTTCAGCAGCAGCCTCTACCAAAGCTTTATGCATCTCCAATGCCTTTTCTTTCTCAGAATCAGGAATCTCTTCAATTGTAGGAGCGCCCCCTTCAGGTCCCCATGAATATTTCTTCATCAACAGCACGTCAATGAGTTCATGAAAATTAGGTCCCGTTTCAAGAGGATACTGCACGGGAACTACCTTGGAGCCATAAATGCTACGCAACTGTTCGAGCACATTGTCATAGTCACATTTCTCATTATCAAGCTGATTGACCAAAAAGATAACCGGCTTGCCCAGCTTTTCAGTATAACGGAAGTGGTTCTGAGTACCTACTTCGGGACCGTATTGTCCATTCAGCAGCAAAATAGCAGTATCGGTTACATTTAGCGCGGTTATGGCAGCCCCTACGAAGTCATCACTACCCGGACAGTCAATTATATTTAGTTTTTTTCCATTCCATTCTACATGATAAACGGTAGAGAACACTGAATAACCATATTCTTGCTCTACCGGAAAATAATCACTAACCGTGTTTTTGGCAGTAATTCTGCCACGACGTTTTATAATACCACTCTCAAAGAGCAAAGACTCTGTGAGGGTGGTTTTACCTGAGCCATCATTGCCAAGAAGTGCAATGTTTTTAATTTCGTTAGTCTGATATACTTTCATGATATCTAAGGTTTAATTATTAACAAACGGATATGTGTTTCATATCTCCTAAAAATGTGGAGCGCAAATTAGAAAATAAAGAGAAAAAAAGCAACTCAAAGGATAGTGTTACTAAACTATGTTTTACGGCAGATATTCTATCTTATCACTATTTTTTTCGTAGCTTTGCTGAAAAATAAATGATCATGGCAGGTATTTATCTACATATCCCCTTTTGCAAAAAACGTTGTATTTACTGCGATTTTTTCTCCACCACCCGTAGCGAACAGAAAACAGCATACATCCGTGCCTTATGCCGCGAACTAACCGACCGGGAAGCCTATCTGGAAGGCGAGCATATAGAAACGATATATCTGGGCGGCGGCACTCCCTCGCAACTGGCAAAAGAAGATTTCGAAGCAATCTTCTCCCATATTTATAAGGTATACAAAGTAATCCCCGATGCTGAAATCACTTTGGAAGCTAATCCCGATGACTTAACGCCAGAATACATTTCCATGTTACGCACCTTTCCTTTTAACCGGATAAGTATGGGAATTCAAACTTTTCAAGACTCCACTTTAAAACTGCTTCAACGCCGCCACACAGCCGAACAAGCCATCCGTGCTTTCCAAAACTGTCGTACTGCCGGTTTCCGGAATATTAGTATTGACTTGATGTACGGACTACCCGGAGAAACACTTGCTTCGTGGAAAGAAGATTTAAAACAAGCCCTCGCTTTGCATCCGGAACATATTTCCGCTTATCACCTTATTTATGAAGAAGGAACCACTCTTTGGCAACTTCGTGAACAACATAAACTGGAAGAGGCCGATGAAGATCTGAGCGTTTCCTTATTCGGCACACTGATTGACAGCCTCACCGCTGCCGGATACGAACATTATGAAATATCCAATTTCTGTTTACCCGGTCTTCATTCCCGGCACAATTCCAGTTATTGGACTGAAAAGAAATATTTGGGCTGTGGTCCTTCCGCACATTCCTATAATGGTACTTCACGCCAATGGAATGTAGCCTCACTAAACGAATATATAAGAGGTATTTCTAACGGAAATCCCACATTCGAAGTAGAAGAACTTGACTTATCTGGAATGGAGAAGAACTGTACAAATACTGCCTGCGTATGGCCACCCCGCATTTACAACAAGGAACACTGGAAATAAAAAACGATACGCTGAAACTGACGCGTAAAGGAATCTTCATATCAGACGGGATCATGAGTGACATGCTTTGGGTAGAATAAAATTTATCATCCTGTTTCACTGATGCCCTGAACATGAAATCCGATTATAACTGCAAGGTGAATGCGGATCATGTACCGACGGACGAGGAGTATGGGAGCACTTTCGGAAAAGACCGGCCGGGTTGTCATAAAAGATTGCAGAACGGATACCGCACATATTGTTACGCGCAGGCTGTCCGGGAGCATACCGGCTGGCAATACTGTCCCAAAAGAACATGAAGCCAATCCGGTTCAAGCCCTGCGGATACGTTCAGAATTCCAATGATAAGAAATATAGGCTGAAGTGGCGGACTTGACCGGATTCACCAATCCCAACAATTTCTCGACCGCTTTCAAGGATCTGTACGGAATGCCTCCCAGCATGTACATGGAACAGCATTTGAAACAGGATAAGAATAAGGAAGACCAAGTACAAAACCGAAAACACTCTTACATATACCTATTTCACGAACCTTTCTTCAGTCCATTCAGCCGGCATAACTCACTATTACACAATGCATAAGGCTGACAGTAGTCCTTTCAGTCTGCTATCAGTCCTGTCAGCCGATGACAAAAATCCCCCAAGCTCTTTCCTTATCCCCAAACGTGCCCGACAAGAACAGACAGCCCCCATATCCACCAATCGCAAACTACAAGCAGCAACAAGCTGTACAAGTATCCTTTGCCAACCTGATGAATACCTTCCTCCTGCAAGGCAGACACATTAAAAATTATCATTCTACAAAAGCTGTGACAATATATTATAAAGACAAGAAAACAGCCAGCGCAATAACACATTAATAATCAATAACATAATAAACAAACAACAAGGAATAATATAGTAAAAAATATAATGCGTCCGACCTGCTTCCTCCCGACAAATTTATCATTTCACTAAAGTGATGAAATTTTATCACCTTAGTAAAGAATCCTCATCACTTTAGTGATGAAACTTGCTCATTTAAGTGAAACAGTAAATTTATCAGGAGAAAATCAACATACTCATTAGGCTGAAAACATGTATTCTATGAGAAGATGATAAACATCCCATACATTCCGGCAGTTTTACCTGATAATTAAACAGAACGGGGGGCTGCCCAACATTGAACAGCCCCCCGTTTCCCGACAAACAGCATTCAGCGTTTCTCGTAATACTTCACCCAGTCCACCCACATTTCCACAGGCAATTCTTTCGGGTCCACAGCGCCAACCCATGAACCGCCCAACTGCATATCTATCAATAAATAGTAAGGTTGATAGAAAGGGAACTGCCCTTCCTTGTCCGTATCAATGCGCGGATAAGTATAGGTATGACGATGATTGACAGCAAACACCAGACTATCCGGATAAATATCTACCGAATAGATATTGTATTCCTCAGGATTTATCTTATTGATGCCTCCGTGAGGCGGATTATCCTTTATACCTAATATATGCGTATAATATGAATGAGTAGTCTGATAAGCAATACGATCATGGTTCAACCGTTCCATAATATCAATCTCTCCTCCTTTGGGCCACTCCGCTTTTTCGGGAAGCATCCATATAGCCGGCCATGCCCCCTTAGCGGCTTGCAATCTGGCACATACTTCTACTCTTCCGCCCGTAAACAGTTTCTTTCCTTTGGTATATACACCACCGGTCAGATAAGGAGCCGTATCATTTTTCTGAGTATGATTGGCTATTCCACGAAGTATCAGATTCCCATCCTGCATAGCATAACATGAATCATAATAAGACATATAGTTGTTCCAATCGGATGTTCCGCGAGGTATCTTAGTCCATACCGATTCGTCAAAACTGTTTTTTTGATCAAAGTCCTCCACCCATACCAGCTTCCATTCTTTACTTTTAACCGATGTCTTACAAGCACTCATCAAACAAACCAGCCCCATGCAGGCCCAAACAAATAAAAGGCTTTTTCTCATAGTATTTATTTCTATCTGATTAAAAAACAATGCCGTATCAAACGAAATATAATCTCATTCAATACGGCTAATTATCTATTAATAATGTATTTATTTCGCCAGGCTATAAACCACATCCATTATCTTCTGGCCTATTTCATCTGCCGCTTCCATGGTTGCAGCCTCAGAATACACACGGATAATAGGTTCAGTATTACTCTTACGCAAATGTACCCACTTGTCTGGGAAATCGATTTTCACACCGTCTATGTCGTTTATCTCTTCATCCTTATACAGTTCCTTCACCTTGGCCAGAATAGCGTCCACATCCGTTTCCGGAGTCAGATCAATGCGATTCTTGGCAATGAAATAAGGAGGATAAGTAGCACGCAGTTCACTGACTTTCTTCCCTTCATGCGCCAAATGGCTCAGGAATAAAGCAATTCCCACCAATGCATCACGTCCGTAATGACTTTCAGGATAGATTACTCCACCATTTCCTTCACCTCCAATCACAGCATGAGTCGCTTTCATCTTGGTAACCACATTCACTTCCCCTACAGCCGAAGCATTGTATTCACAGCCATATTTACGGGTCACATCGCGCAAAGCACGGGTAGAACTCAAGTTAGAAACGGTATTTCCGGGAGTATGTTTCAATACATAGTCTGCCACGGTCACCAATGTATATTCTTCGCCATACATTTTTCCATCCTCACAGATCATAGCCAGACGGTCAACATCCGGGTCTACAACGAAAGCCACGTCACAACCGCCTTTGGCCATCAATCCCATAATGTCCCCCAGGTTCTTTTCCAAAGGTTCCGGGTTATGCTGAAAATCACCGGTTGCTTCACAATAAAGCTTTTCTACATGCTTCACTCCCAACCTTTCCAACAATTCAGGAAGAATAATACCGCCAACTGAATTAACGCAATCTATAGCTACACGGAAATTGGCCTTACGGATAGCATCCACGTCTACCAATTTCAAAGCCAAAACACTATCTATATGTTTCTGATTGTAGGTATTGTCTTCGCGATAACTTCCGATGTGGTCTATATCGGCAAACTCAAACGCTTCCGCTTCTGCTATACGCAGCACTTCATTTCCTTCTTCCTTATTCAGGAATTCTCCATGCTCATTCAGCAACTTCAAAGCGTTCCATTGTCTGGGATTGTGGCTGGCAGTCAAAATAATGCCACCGCACGCTCCTTCCATGGTTACAGCCAGTTCTGTAGTCGGTGTAGATGCCAGTCCGATATTCACCACATCAAACCCCATTCCCATTAAAGTACCGCATACCACGTTCTTCACCATCTCACCGGAGATACGTGCGTCACGTCCTACTACAATTTTATTACTCTTTACTGTGGTTGTTTTACGTATCAGCGTTGCATAAGCTGATGTAAATTTCACTATATCCAGCGGGTTCAAACCTTCCCCCACGTGCCCACCAATGGTTCCACGAATTCCGGATATTGATTTAATTAATGTCATCGTGCTAATTGATAAGTTATTTCATAGTAACAAGGATAGACAGAAGCAGAAGCGTCAGACTGTCCTTCACTGTGAGGTACAATCAGTCTGATCTTAGAACGACCGGAAATCTCCCTGCCGACCTTTATGTAATTGAATGGAATCAACCATCCTGAAGGTACATAAGGTGTCCCCCAAACTGTATACATTATACCGGAGGTGAATGTAGCTGAAAAAGATTTTCCACTTTTTGTCAGCATCATAGCATCCGGATAAACCATTCGAGAATTCCCATAGTCTGTATTCCAAGACAAAGAATCTATTCCATCCGAAGTAATCTGTTCCTCCACATACCGGACCAGAATCTCATAACGACCGTCTTTCAAACGCTCTCCGTTTCCCTCTTCCACAATCTGCATATAAACACCTGTTTCCGAGAAAAGGACAAACTGGTTTTCATCCACATTGGTCGTAGAATCCTGTTCCTGGAACTGTTCAAAGCTGATCACATTGATATCTTCCCGTTCAATAAATCGCTTGATAGCTTCTCTCTCTTCTTCTTTCATTTCAGCATAGGTCTTTCCATTATTGCAAGACTGGAAGACCAGCCCTAAAAGAAACACAGATGCGAACAATATACCTAATTTCTTCATTCTAAGTTCTGTTATTTTCGGGCAAAATTAATAAATAAGCCCCTAACTTTTATATTGTTTGTATGCAATTATACTAAAATAACTATTTTTTTGCCAGAAGCAGTTCCTCGTACTTCACCAAAGCCTGTTTAAACAGATCGATGGCTTCATCCATTGTTCCATAAAACTCCCCACCGGATGCATTCAGATGACCACCTCCATTAAAAAATTCGGCAGCCACTTTATTACAAGGGAAAGCACCTACAGAACGCAGAGATACCTTTATCATATTCTTTTCCGTATCCTCACGCAAGAATACGGAGAAAATAATATTCTTTATGGAAAGTGGAATATTCACAAACCCTTCCGTATCTCCTTTTACATACTGGAATTTACTTTGCTCCTCTTTTGTCAGCCAAACCAATGCCGAATTGAACTGAGGAAATACTTGCATCTTGTCGTACAGCACATATCCCATCAGGCGTAAACGCCCTTCAGAATACGTATTATAAACTTTACGATAAATCTCATCCTTATCAATGCCTTTCGAAAGCAGTTCGCTGATAATGAAATAAATCTCACGGTCATTAGAATTATAAGTAAAGCCACCTGTATCGGTCATCATCCCCGTATAAATACATTCAGCACCTTCCTTGGTGATATCCTCAAAATACCCCAGACGGCATATCAACCGGAAAACCAATTCCGATGTAGAAGATATTTCAGGATGAGAAATAATGATTCTACAAAAGGCTTCCGGATTAAGGTGATGGTCAATCATCATTTTGCGTGCCGGCGACTGAGCCACAGCATCCGCCATCGCATCAATACGAGACAATGCATTGAAATCCAGACAGCAGATCACATCCGCCTCATTCAGCAGCTTATTGGCAAATTCAGTATATTTATCGTACCGGATTATATCCTTGGCTCCCGGCATCCATCTCAGAAAATCCGGAAAAGCATTGGGAACAATGACATTCACCGTCTTTTCCTGTGATTCCAAGAAATGCCATAATCCTAACGAGGAGCCAATGGCATCACCATCCGGTGACACATGGGTAACAATAACTATTTTATCAGCTCTTTCAAACCATTTTTCGGCATGGTCTATATTAGCCTGTGCAATTACTTTTGATAACATATTCAATCTTTTTCTTTTGAAATGGCAAATTTACAAATTAATTCTTTATTCACAGAAGAATACGGTAAGAACCTTTCGGAGACATATCAATATAATCCAATCCCAAACCTCTACACTCGTCCTTTAACAAATTCAATCTATACCCACCGAGCGAAGCATCCAGTATGACCTTCCTTATTTTAAATATTTTTTGTAATGGGGCAATTTTTCCTTTAAAACCTTTACACAAGTACATATAATCAATATCCAACAAACTATCAACCGATCTGCTCCGCCAGCGGTTATCCACCAAAACACATATATTCATACCTTTATAATGATAAATGCTATCCTGTTGCCAAACATCTTTTTGAGGGGAAACTTTTACTTGCGAATGGGCCAGGATTAACTGAAAAGACTCCTCTTTCATATAATATAGACAACCTGAAAATCCTATAAAAAGATTGATTCCACACAAAACAGTAATCAACGATTTCCGTGAAGGAGATAACAGATAAGATAATACCACAAACAATAATACATAAAGAATACCAACCTGAAGCAAAGACAAATGTATATCGCCGGAATGTGATACAGGCAAATCCCCCACCCATTGCATACTGTCATTCAGCAACCGCAACACCCCGTTCAATCCTTTTACCACCCATATATGCAATACCGTAAAAGGAGACAAGACAAAACTTGCTACCGTTCCATAAATTATAACAAGCACTAAAGGTGCCACTATCAGATTGGCCGGTAAAAAATAAACAGGAAAATAAGCGAATTTATAAATAACCACGGGAGCTGTCCCTAACTGTGCCGCCAGCGAAACTGCCACTATCCCCCAAATATAACGAGGTACAGGGTGACGCACCCGCCAATACCGGGAAATGACAGGATAAATAAACAAAATTGAAAGTACAGCCAGAAATGACAACTGGAACCCGGTATCAAAAAGATAAAAAGGATTGTAAAGCAGCATAAAGAATGCCGCTACAGACAAGGTATTCAATGACAAAGTCCGTTCTCCTGCCGCACGCGCCGCTGTCATTAACATACACATCACCACCGCCCGTATAACCGAGGGAGGCAAGCCCACTAAAAAAGCAAATGTCCATAACAACAACACAATAATGCCACACTTTACCCATCGCAGCAGGCAACTTCTATCCAGCGGACGCAATATCCAACACAATAATCCCCACAAAACAGCTATATGCATTCCTGACAAAGCCAAGATATGGCTCACTCCCGCCACTTGATAAGTTTCACGTAAATCCTCACTCAGTTCCTCTTTATAGCCAACAGTCAAAGCCGACAATACGGCAAATTCATCTCCCGAGAACCCCCACTTCCGATAACTGTCCAGTATTTTCTCCCTCCATACACCTGCCCGCTGTTTCCATGTCAATGCCGATTTCTTGCCTGTCCATTGCCAATACCCCGGAAAGATTACGGCCGTTCCGCTAATTTGCTGTCTGAAAAGATAAGCCGCATAATCAAATTCTCCCGGAATCACCTCTCTTTCAGGAGTAGAGATACGTGTATAAAAGTTCAAATGGTCTCCACATCGTAAATTTACAGAAAGACTATCTTTCATAATATAGACTAGTATCATACGATTAACAGGAAGCATCCCCCTCTCAGACATTTCTTTATCTATCCGCAATTTACAGAGATATGTTTTGGCCTTTTCTTGCGGAACATCCACTATCACCCCTTGATACATATTCTTCCCTGATGACCATTCATAGTCCACCCGTTGCCATTTTTGCTGTAGCAACAATGCCCCTACACAAAATAGAAACATAAAAACCATGCCTCCAAATAACCATCGGGAAAGGTAGCCTTGCCATTTCATCAATACAATCAAGCCAATCAAGCACCCCAATATTCCCGTGCCAGAAACAAGCACAGGCAAGGCGCCTTGAAAAAAATGATCGGATACAAAAATTCCGGCGACTAGAGGTATAGTCAACCGGAACATGGAACAAGGCTTTACAGCCGCTATATTTCGCACTTTGGTTTTAAGCTCAAAGAGATTTCAACCGATGTATCATGTCTGACATATCAGGAGCTTTGAACACAGCATTTCCTGCCACCAGCACGTCCGCTCCAGCCTCTACAAGCTGTCTGCCGGTTTCCAGGTTCACTCCCCCGTCAACCTCTATCAATGCCTGCGAACCTGTATTCGTTATCAATTCACGTAATTCCCTCACCTTATCCAGGGTATGTACAATAAATTTCTGACCACCAAAACCGGGATTCACACTCATCAGCAACACCATATCCACGTCACGGATAATATCGGCCAACATAGCTACAGGAGTAGAAGGATTCAATGTGACAGCCGCTTTCATTCCGGCATCCTTTATCTGTTGCACCACTCTATGCAAGTGTACACAGGCTTCATAATGCACATTCATCATCATTGTTCCCAAATCTTTCACTTCTTTAATGAATTTCTCGGGATTAACAATCATCAAATGTACATCCAAAGGTTTTTCAGACAACTCGGCTACATATTTCAATACAGGAAAACCAAAAGAAATATTCGGTACAAACACACCATCCATTATATCAATATGCAGCCAGTCGGCATCACTACGATTTATTTGTTCTATATCTGCCTGTAGATTAGCAAAATTGGCAGACAACAAAGAAGGGGATATCAGAGGTCTATTCATGGTTCACTGTTCTTATTCTTTTTATACAGAACAAAGATAACCATATTTTATATAAGAACAGTGAAAAAATTCATTTTATTTCGGCAAAGTAAACCGCACACCCAACTGTATATTAAAATTAAAAGGATGTTCCTTGCGAATCGTATTTACATTACTGCCGTCATCAAAGTAATAAACAACTCCCGGCTCCGCATAAATACCCAATTTCTCCGTAATCTTAAACTGCGCACCTGCCGCTGCGGACAAAGACCATTGCAAAGGTTTCACTTTGACATTTTCCTCCCCTCCCGAAAACTGTTCATCTTTTCCTGCATTTGATGTAGAAACACTGCCGATAATGCTCCGCTTTCCAGACACACATTTTTCTACCGCTCCACCTGCCGAGGCATACACTTCAAACCGCTTGTTACTCCATATATTCCGGTTCACTTTCAGAGGAATACCCACATAATGCAGTTTCTCTTCCCAACCATAATTGTTTTTTTCGGTTCCCGAACGTGTTTCGGATGAAAGCTGGGTATAAGTCACCCCGGTTTCTACAGCCCAATCATCACTTAAATCAAAACGAAGGGAAGCTCCAAAAGTAACAGGCATACGATATTTTATATCAGACTGCGCATCCTTTCCTTCCGACAAGTTATTGAACTGAACCAGCTTATCAATTTCAGCCCTTGTTTCCACTCCATAAGCGCTATTCATTGTTGCATTCCTTGTGCCATTAGGCAAAGGCAAATATCCATCCATACTAGTCGAGGATGAAAAGGTTCCATTACCGGTAGAAAGTCCTACCGACCAGTTTCTGTCCTTCTTTCTATGAGGAGCCACGTAAGCGTAATTCGTTTTGGCAGCCGAATAGGAAGATCTGCCGGCCTGTTTCTGCTGTTTTTGTTCCACTATAACAGATTCCTCTTTCTGCTCTTCAATATAATTTTCCTCTATTTGTATCTCTTCCACCTCTTTATTTAGCAAAACCTCCTGTTCGGCAGCCAATGCCTCTGCCTTAGCAACCCCACCAACTTTTACATGTTGTTTTTTCCCAGAGCGGGCAGCAGGAACTACCAAGGCCATAGGTTGCTCAGGAGTGATTGATCCCGGCACCAACTCATCGGGTTCGTGCATTACATTCAACTCTGCCGACTGTTTCTCCAAATAGTTTGCAGAAGGTGACTGCCAAAACCATACGGTCAATGAAGACACAACCACTAACAAGGCAACAGCTGCTACAGCCTGCCAGCGGCGCCACATCGGAATTACTTTCGGAACCGTATCCAGTTCCTTTTCCAACTGTTCCCAAAGATCAGCAGGAGCCGGTTCCGAATAGCCCTCCATCCGGGTGCGGAAATTTTTTATCCATTTATCTTTTTCTTTCATTCCTATATCCTCTTTCTATAATCATTTATTTTTTTCATCAATAAGGTTTTGGCTCTGTATAATTGAGATGATGAAGTATGTTCTGTAATTCCTAGCATTTCAGCAATCTCCTTATGTCCCTTTTCTTCTAATACATATAAATTAAAGACCGTTCTATATCCATCCGGAAGCTCTTTAATGAATTGCATTAAAACAGATTGGGGTATTTGCTCAAAATCATCCTCATCTCCATCTATCACATCGGGCAACTCTTCGACTATCACTTCCTGATTTGTAGAAGCTTTCTTGCGAAGATAGCCCAGTGCTTCATTTACCATAATACGTGTCAGCCATGCTTTCAATGACCCCTCTCCTTTATAAGTAAACTGACTGAATGAACGAAATATATTCAAAAATCCATCATGTAAGACATCCTGTGCCACTTCCCTATCACCTGTATAACGAACACAAATGGCCATCAATTGCCCGGCATAACGCTCATACAATTGCTTGCGTGCAAGGTTATCGCCCTTGCCGCAACGTTCCACCAATTCTGTTTCATTCATTGTTTGTGACACTTCTTTATTGGATAAATGATAAGACTGCAAAAATACTGCATCCGGAAGAATAAAATTTTTGCTTAAGCAGATTTAACATTTTTACAAGCAGTAAACTTACTATCTTCGCATTTAAGCCATAGAAACAATTCTAGAAACAGAAAATATGAGAAAATATAAAGCGACAGTTCTTGTAATAATTATGGTAATGCTGATTCCATTTACTCAGTCTTGCCTGAATGACTATGATGATGACATCTACGACATACAAGCAGAAATGCCTTTTAACGCCGCTTTAGCAACCGTAGTAACTCCCAGTGAAGTACCCGGTGAAGCAGTGATAGAAAGCGATAATGATGGAATCGCATACGTAGTGAATCCCGATAAATTAACACGTTTTGAAACAAATAATCCGGGACAACGTATTTTTTATACCTATATAAATGCAGCCAATCCGACCGGAGATGCAAGTAAGAAAGGACCTTTTATTTCTATAGATTACTTGCAGAAGATCTTAACCAAACCAATGGATACACTAAAAGAAAACGATGAAGATATTTACGGACATGATGGAATCAACCTCATCACTCCCATTATGGGTAAGACACACCTGACCCTTATGTTCCAAATATTAGGTTTCAACTCTAATATCAAACATCGGATCAGCCTTGTAGCCACAGAAGGAACTGTTCCTGACGCAAACGGATATATGGCCGTAGAATTACGCCACAATGCCGAAGGTGACAGACAGGAATATCCGAGTTCCGGTTATGTATCCTTCCCTTTATTGGATGTTCCCGGATATAAAGAGGGTAAGCTACAAGGATTTAAAATAAAAATGAATACCATTAACAATGGCGAAGAAACCGTTACAGTAAGTTATAATAAAAGTAAATCTACAAACTTTCCGTTCATACAGAAAGGTATATCCAACACAAAAATTAAATGATTCTTAACAACTCCTTGTCTTATTGTAACGAAAAGGCTGTATCCGAAAATCTTTCGATACAGCCTTTATCATTTATTCTACCTTATTATTATCCGAAGTTCTGTAGCCTCTCAAAAAATCAGCCACATTCATACGTTTCTTTCCTGCCAGCTGCAAAGTAAGCACATTAATAAAACCATCTTTTACAGCCACCTGAAAATAGGTCTTCATATCCGTACGGATATCGCCTATATTCATCTCATGTGAAGCAAAAACTTTCTCCGTTTCATATATTTTTAAAACCTGACGTGTTCCATCAGCCACACACAGTTCGGTCCATGCAGCCGGATAAGGAGACAGCCCGCGAATAAAGTCATAAATCTGCTTCACACCTTTATTCCAGTCTATACGGCAAGTTTCTTTAAATATTTTCGGTGCCGGACGCAACTCCGTTTCCTGCCGGATCAAACTTTCCTGAGGAACAGGTTTCACACTTCCATTCAAAATAGCATCCACGGTTTCCAAAACCAAATCTCCCCCCAAATACATCAGCTTATCATGTACTATTTCCACATTATCCGTATCAGCAATAGGAACGCGCACCTGTTGGATAATCTCACCGGTATCTATCTCATGTTTCAAGAAAAAAGTCGTAATACCAGTTTCCGTATCTCCGTTTATCACCGCCCAATTTATAGGAGCAGCTCCTCTATATTGAGGTAATAAAGATGCATGCAAGTTAAATGTGCCCAAACGCGGCATATTCCATACTATTTCGGGAAGCATACGGAAAGCAACTACAATTTGTAAATCGGCTTGTAAAGACCGGAGTTCCTCTATAAAAGCCTCATCCTTCAATTTCTCCGGCTGAAGTATCCTCAGACCTTGAGAAACAGCATATTCTTTCACCGGACTAGGTTGCAGCACACTGCCATGTCGTCCCATCGGTTTGTCGGGCATAGTTATCACACCTACTACATTGTAGCCTCCTTCAACCAATCTTTTCAGGCTCTCCACCGCAAAATCGGGAGTACCCATATATACGATCCGCAAATCTTTCTTTTCCATATACTTACATTATTTAATCTTCAGAGAAATCAACCAACACCTGCCGGTACGAATTAAATATTTTGGACTTGGAAACAAACCCTTTGTATTTTCCCTCTTCATTAATCACAGGCAGGTTCCAGGCCTTTGTATCATCAAACTTCTTCATCACTTCTTCCATTGAATCAGTAACATTGATCCGTGCCGGAGGAGAAATCATAAATTTTTCCACCTTGAAACGATGGTATAATTCCTGACGGAACATAATATTACGGATATCATCCAATACCACAATGCCCAAAAGTTCTCCATTGACATCCACTACCGGAAACAAATTGCGTTTAGCCTGCGAAATGACTTTAACCATTTCACCTAAATCCATATCAGGACGCACTTTCTCAAAATCAGTTTCAACCACACTGTCAATATTCATCAGAGTCAATACGGCCTTGTCTTTATGATGCGTTATCAATTCACCTTTCTTAGCCAAACGCATAGAATAAATACTATGCGGCTCGAATATCATAATGGTAAGATAAGAGCTGACAGATACCATCATCAGCGGAAGGAACAAATCATACCCGCCAGTCAGTTCTGCAATCAGAAAAATACCAGTCAGCGGAGCATGCATTACTCCCGACATCAATCCCGCCATTCCCAACAAGGCAAAATTTTTCTCCGGGATATAAGGACCTACATGCAGTTCATTACAGACATGAGCGAAGATAAACCCGGTGATACACCCCAAGAACAAACTGGGAGCAAAAATTCCCCCGCAACCACCACCGCCATTCGTTGCACTGGAAGCAAAGACTTTGAAAAGTACAATCATGGCCAAATAAACGAGTAACAAATTATCGAACCCATAAAAGATAGAGTTATTCATTACTGTATTCCAGTCATGATTGGTTACGCCATTCAGCAATAAATTAATAGTATCATATCCTTCACCATACAATGGAGGAAACAAGAAAATCAATATGCTCAGCATTGCACCGCCTATAGCCAGCTTGATATACGGATTATTATATCGACGAAATATATTCTCCACAGAATTCATAGCCCGCGTAAAATACAAAGAAACCAATCCGCACGCAATGCCTAACAGAATTGCCGAAGGAATGCGCTCCATCAGAAACGGTTCATCCATATGGAACTTGAACATGGCATCGGGACCGGTAAGAATATAAGAAACAGTAGCTGCCGTGACACAGGAAACAAGAAGAGGCAACAATGATGCCATCGTCAGATCAATCATCAAGACTTCCAAAGTAAAAACCAAGCCTGCAATAGGAGCCTTAAAAATACCGGCCACAGCACCTGCCGCACCACACCCCACCAACAGCATCAGGGTCTTATGCTCCATCTTGAATACACTTCCCAAATTAGAACCGATAGCCGATCCGGTCAGCACAATCGGAGCCTCTGCACCTACGGAACCACCAAAACCGATAGTAATGGCACTGGCTATCACAGACGACCATGTATTATGCCGCTTGATGCGGCTTTGGCGACGGGATATGGCATATAATATTTTCGTCACCCCATGACTGATGTCATCTTTCACAATATAACGAATGAACAATCCGGTAAGAAAAATACCAAAAACCGGATACACCAAATACAACCAGTTGACTCCTGTAGAATCAAAATTTTCAGTCAGAAATTCCTTGATCCATTCTACTAGAAACTTCAGAAACCATGCGGCCAATGCCGTAAAAATACCAGCAAGAAAACTTAATATAAGAATAAAGTGTTTCTCTTTTATCTTCTTTTCGCGCCATAAGATAAAGCGCTGTAACCAACTTTTCTTATTTTCGTCTATAATTGCGTCCATTCCTTTTTTTACTCTCTAATAATCTTCACTTCTCCCCCTTTACCCAGTTTGATAATGCTGGATGGTTTGGGATGCCCCACTTCATCTTGTCTATACTCCACAATATAGTCTACAGCTTGTTTTACTTCTTCACTGATTTCACTGAAGTTGGCAGGTGAAGGCTGACCGCTGATATTGGCAGAAGTCGACACAATAGCTTTACGAAACCGGAAACAAAGTTGTTTGGAGAATTCCTCAGCCGTAACACGAATACCTACACTGCCGTCCTCAGCCAGCAAATTCTCAGCCAGATTACGTGCCCCATCATAAATAATAGTCAATGGTTTTGTGGTAAACTCAATCAAATCCCAAGCTACCGCAGGTACATCACTAACATAAAAATTTACTTTTACCGTACTGTCCACCAATACAAGCATCGCCTTACTGTCAGCACGCTTCTTTATATCATAAACTCGTTTCACCGCCTCCGGATTAGTTGCATCACAACCTATTCCCCAAATAGTATCAGTAGGATAAAGAATCACTCCTCCCTTCTGCATCACTTCACAGGCTCTCTTCAAATCCTCTCTAAAATCTCCGTTCATATCGTTTTTTATTATTTGGTTCTCATTTTAACAAGTTGCAAATGTAGCAAATCCTCTTGATAATGACGAGTTAAACCCGAAAAAAAGATACCTTGATTGTTTTCCGAAACAGTCAAGGCATCTTGTCCACACAATAAGGATACTAATTCTCCCTTTATCTTCTATTTTAAAACAAAGTATTCGTATCCTCCACCAGCCTGCCCATAGCCCAAGCCGCCCGGATATTCAGTTCTCTATCCAAAATCAACACATCGGCATCCATATCTTTCTGCAATGCCCCCTTCCGGTCATCCACTCCCATAATCCGTGCCGGAGTTTCAGAAGCCATCCGCACGGCATCGGCCAGCGGAATACCAGCTTTTACCATTGTCCGTACCAATACATCCATGGTTGCTATGCTACCTGCCAATGAAGAATGATCAGCCATTTTGCATACACCATCTTCTATAATCACATTAGGATCTGTTATTTCCATTCCATCAGCGGCGGCATATGCCAAAGCATCCGTAACCAAACAAGTTTTTTCCACTCCCTTCAACTTATAAGCCAACCGAAGAATAGTAGCAGGTAAATGGATACCGTCGGCAATCAATTCAATGGTCATTCCGTCTGTCAGATAAACACTTTCCACTGTCCCTTCGTATTTATATTCACGACATTTATGGAATCCCGGCATACCGTTATAGAAATGGGCAGTATGAGTAAACCCAGCTTCAAACGCAGCTTTTATCCCCTCGTATTCCGATTCTGTATGTGACACAGCCACTAATATACCTTTTGATTTCAAATAGCGGGCAAATTCCAACGCGCCCGGAAGTTCAGGTGAAGCGTCCCAACGCTTGATGCAGTCAGTACTTTCCAATAAAGAAGTATATTCCTCTTTATCAGGATTCTTCAATTTCCCGGCAAACTGCTCACCTGCTCTTTTCGGATTCAGATAAGGACCTTCTACATGCAACCCCAACACAGGACTGTCCTTCTCGTTCATCAAGGTTTCGCACACAGTTACCGCCTTACGGATTTCTGAAAAAGGAGAAGAAGACAAAGTTGGGAAAATACTGGTCGCCCCATGCTTCTGATGCGCTTTTACAGCTGCGCGAAACGCCTCTTCCGTACATTCATTAAAATCGTGACCACCACCGCCATGAGCATGCATACACACATATCCGGGTACAATATACATCCCTTTAGCATCAATCAATTTTGCACCGATCAGTGCCAGGTCACAGTTAGTCACTTCCAATATTTTATTATCCCGTATCAGTACAGAGCCTTCGTCCAGCCAACCTTGCGGAGTAAAAATCTTGCCGTTAATAATTTGAGTCAACATGATTAGCGAGTATTAGATAATATTTATTCAACGTGCTTTTTGTAACAACAAAAGTAAACACTTCTATTGAGAAAGAAAAGTAAAACCTTTATTATCTTTTTTGTTTCTTCAATGAGAATATAGGCAAAAACAAAAATATTCCAAGTATAGACATAACTAACCCGCCTATAGTACCTGCTGCCAAAGGGAACCAGAAAGCCTCTTTTCCATCTCCCACCATAAAAGGAATAAATCCCAGAATAGTAGAAACGACCGTCAGAAAGATAGGCAGAATTTTCGAATTCCATGCCTTGGTGAAGGCACGTACCGGTAATAACAGAGGATACCTTTTTCTTATCGCATTATATTCATTTAGAATATAAATACTGGCATTTACTGTAATACCGCAAAGTAATACAAAAGAAGCAAATCCCCCCTGATCAAAATTCAGTCCGAAAAGATAAAACGTAAGGAATACGCCGATATAGGATATCGGAATAACAAAAATGATAGCCAAAGGCTGTTTCAAGGAATTAAACAAAATAGCCGTCGTAAAGAAAATAATGGCGATTACAATCAACAGCAATGCGTATTGCTTGTTATCTTTCTTATTCCATGACCAGTAATCCTGCTCATTTTCGGCTGTATATCCCATAGGCAATATCTTATTAAATTCTTCCAAGTCTTTCTTCAACAGTTTTTTTCCTTGTTCGGAAGAACCGATATATTCATATTGCAGACAAAGCCGGTATTGCTGGTTTTCTTTAGCGACTTTCTGAGGTGACTGTCCCTTCCGGACAGTAGCGAAATCGGCCAGTTTATAAGAACGGCCATCAATGAAAAACGGTATATTGACCAATCCCCATACATCATATCGCTGTCCCTGAACCGATGAAAGCTTCAATTGCTCCGTCTGACTATCAAACAACACGTTACCACAATAAATATCCCTTCCGAAAACAGGGCGCAAAGCGGCGAACAGCTGCGTGGCTGTAATATGCTCTTTCGCCATCCTCAACCTGTCCAAATCCAGATAGAACTCGCTATAATCATCTTTCCACCAAGAGAACTCCGAATTTACCGTAACCTCTTTAATACGACGGTGTAATAACAACTTCTCTTTCAGCTGTTCTGTCCAATAAGAAAGTTCGTCATAATTATATCCATACAGTTTCACACGGAAACTTCCCGCACTCTCACGCACATCGTTACTGAAGCCCTGATCCTGCAAACCATATACACTCCAGCTACCACCTCCCAAAGTCAGTGCCTTACTGATTATATTAGCTTTCAAAGTATACGGGAATCCGCTCCGCTGATTTTCTTTTGTAAAATAAATCTGGATATTAGCCTGACGCGCATTATAGATATACGTCTGAAACTGCCTGATTTCCTTGAAATCGCTCAGATAAGTTTCCATCCTCTTTATCAGCACATTCATCTGCTCTAATGTACTGCCATTAGGCAAAGTAGCATAAACGGAAAGCACCACTTCACCTTCATCGCGATTGAAATAACTTCCCTCGTATACTTTTTCCGCAAAAAGACGGAGGCTGCCACCTAAAGCCTTGTTGATTACCGGCTTTACCTTATCCTTGAAGGTAGGATTATCAAATACCTTATTATAATATTCCACCCATTTACCTTCTCCTTCCATCTTCTCGGGCAGCATAAATACAGGCAGACCGAACCCCAGCAGCAATAATAGGCAAGCTATCACCCTGAAACGGCATAAATAATAAATCACCCCTTGATAGAAACGGGTAAAATAGACAGTCAACCGTTTCATAAAAGTGGGTCTGAGCAGAAAACGTCTTCTTTTTCTTCTCTTTTTCTTCTCCAAACCTATTTTATCAATCATGGACGGAACAAAGAATAATGCAACAAACAAAGATACTGCCAGATTGATAATGACCACCGCTGCAAAATCCTGCAAGTTCAGACGTATCTTCTCATCCAGAAAGAAAATAATAACCAATGCCCCGATAGTAGTCAGCGTGGCCGCCAGTACAGAAACAAACGCCTTCAGATTGCGGCGATGCAGAATATGGTCTGTCATCACTATCGTATTATCTATCACCAAATTCAATGAGATGGTAATACCCGCCAATGAATAAAGCTGCATTTCCAGACCAAATGCATAATAAAGAATGACGGCAACAGATATATTAACCGCCAGACTGGTCACAATCAGGAACAGATAACGCAGATTTCGTGTTATCAACGCTACAAACAGCAATAAAATCAATACGGTCAGTCCGGTACGGAAATAAATCTTATCCAATTCTTTCTGAATATATTCCGTAGCGTCATAACTGATATGTACCTCATAGCCCGGAGGCATCTTCTGTTGCAACTCACCCATAAGGTGCTTCACTTCCCCACTTAAATTTAATTGATTGGCAGTTTCCTCGGCCGTGATATACAGGTAGACAGAATTCAGCCCGTTTATCCGGTAATAACTTTGCGGTCGTTCTTCCACATGCCTTACCTTTATCAGTTTATCCAGCGTAACCATCGTTCCATCTTCGGCTTGCAGTTGAATGGCTCCCGGTTCAAATTCCATTTCTTTTTCAGTAGATGTACGTACCAGTCTGATCCACTCTCTGCCCTCCGCACCTTTTTCAATAGAACAGATCCCCAGAAACTCTTTTTCATAATGGCGGTTAATGGCCCGTTGCACAGCCTGCAGTGTGATTCCCAAACGCGAAAGCTGGTCACTGTCATACTCCAACTGCCACTCCATAGGTGTAGCTCCATTCAGTTCCACTTTATAAATCCCCTTCAACTGTCCCAATACCGGCTTGATATTCTCTTCCGCATACTGCTGAATCAAAATAGGATTGGCAGGCGCATTCAGTGTATAAGTAATAAAAGGTCTGGATGCCTTATCATCCGAACGTCGCGTACTGATTTGAGGATAACTCACCCCCTCGGACAGCTGAGGCCAGGTCTGTCTGATGATGGTAGACACTTCAAAGCGGGTAACGTCAATATCCGCATGCTTGTCCAGTTCCAAAGAAATTGAGCCGCTGCCGTTATCCGAAGTAGAGTTCACCTTCCTGATACCCTTTACTCTGGCCATCATCGCCTCCAGTTTACTGGTAACCTCCGCCTCAATAACCCGTGACGAATTGCCGGGCATACTGAAAGAAACAGTCAGACCGGGCAAGGTACACGACGGCGCCAGCTTAACCGGCAACAGCGGTACTAATACCACCCCTATCAGTGACAGGCAGACAAATGTCACTATCAAGGTAAACGAGGAGAGGTTACGCGGATTACTCATCGATAAATTCCTGTATTAAAATCAAACTTGTCCGCAAGGGAAAAACCGGACTCAAAATCGTGCAGCGTCAGTTTACGTATCTTATAATAATTCAACCAATAATTCTGCAAAGCCGAAATATAATTTTTCTGCGCCTCCTGCTGGCGGTTCAACGAAAGAGTAAGACTATTCACATCCGCCTTTCCGATGATAAAACGTTGGCGTGTCTGCTCGTATGCCATTACGGCAAGATCCAAAGCCTCCTCCGCACTCGCAATCAAACTCTGCTGAATATTAAAATCATTCACCGTCATAATCACCTCTTCCTCCACACTCAGTTCTTCCTGACGGGCGGCAATCCTCACCACATTCAGATTATTTCTCGCCATATTATATTTACCCTTTCTCACCCCCCAGTCAATCAAAGGAATAGAAACACTGACAGAAACCAAGTCCTGTTGCAAAGGATGCCTGTAAGCATCTCCCAGTTTATCCGCCACCTGGTTAAAGCCCACACTGGCATTAAAGCTAGCATTGAAACGGGATTCTTTCTTTGTCTTGTCCACATTCTGTTCCGCTTCCAGCACATTCTGCCGTTGTTCCAGGAAAGTAGGATTATTCTCTTTGGCCCGCATCAACGCATCATCTACGGGAATCATCTTTCCTGTGGGACGTCCCGGTATATCCAATTCAATCACAGTATTCTTATCCAGGTTCAGAAAGGAAGCCAATGAAAACATAGCGCGTTTCAAAGCAATCTGCGCATTCTGCAACGTATTATGCGCATTCACTTTGTCCAGTTGCAATGTCAGCAAATCGGCACGTGATATGGCTGCTATCTTATGACGCTGGAGTCCGATGCTATAAAGGGTATCACTGGACGCCACATTCTCCTCCGCCAAGCGGTAATCCGCCTGTGCCATAGCTAACGCAAAGAAATAAGTCACCGCTTCTTCTGAAACCATTTCCGTGTTATAAATGAATTGCTTCTTCACCTTTTCATACTTCAACGGCTCTATTTTCCGGTCCCAACGAAAAGCATTATATCCCAACAGGCTCTGTTGATATCCCACACGCACAGGGATACTGGAATACTGTGTAGACTTTGAGTCACCGAAATTACGCATAAAGTCCAGTTCCGAATCAATATAGAAAGTACCGCCCGTCCAATCCAGATTCTGTTTGATACTCAATCCACCCGATGCGCTGAACATCTGTTGTTCACGATACACATCCATATCCTCATTCGAATCATAACGCTGGGTGATATAGCGATAATATTTAGCCGGAGTCAGATCCAGCGTAAGACTCGGCAAACGGTTCGCCTTGTAAGTACGATATTCCCAATATCCCGACAAATAAAGATTCTGATATCTGAAAGCGGACAAGGAACTATCATTCGCAATCTCTATCGTGCGTTGCAAATCCAGCTTCACCACCTGCTGCGCCTTTGCTCCGAAAGACAACAGCATACACCCCACCATCCATATGCTAATGTACTTCATTTTTGTCATGTTTTCTATAAATAAACCAATATATTAAAGGAATGATAAACAAGCTGACCAAAGTTCCCACCACCATAGAGCCAATCATGGCAATAGACAAAGGCTTCTGCATCTCCGACCCCATATCCGAGGTAAACAGCAACGGAACCATTGCAAAGACAGTTGTCAGCGAAGTCATGATAATCGCTCTCAACCTGCGCCTGCCCGCTGTATGAATGGCTTCCACCAAAGGCATCCCCGCTTTCCGTAATTCATTGATGGCATCCATTTTTAAAATAGAGTCATTCACCACAATACCACAAGTCACGATAATGCCTATGGCAGACATCAAATTCAACGTGTGACCGAAAACCCATAATGCCAGCAAAGCAAAAGCCGTATCAATAGGAATTTCCATCAAGACAATCAGCGGTTGCAGGAAACTCTCGAATTGCGCGCAAAGGATAAAATACATCAGCAACAAAGAAACAAAAAGAATCACAGTCAATTCCCCCATCATTTTTTCATTCGAAAAGAAACTACCCGAGAAATCCACTTCCCATTCCTTTTCCTCACTAACCACCTCTTTTACATTCCGCATCAGTTCCGGTGCATCCTTCACATCATAAAAACTTAAAGGAATATATTCTCCGTTCTTTCCCGCCGTAATACTCTTCAAATCTTCGGCGGGCACTACCGTCACCAGATTATTCAAAGGAATATGATTCACCTCTCCGTTACCATCCGCCATCGTCCGCACCAAAGTTTCACTTAATACACTATTTACACTCTTTTCCTCTCCGGCAATACTGATAGGCAGATATTGCTGGTAGGAGCGTAAAGTGGAAACCTTGTTTTCTTTGAAAGCCGTGCGGAGCACCCGCGTCAATTCATCATATGATACGTTATACAACAACAGTTTTTCTTTATTGATTATCAGATTCATCTGATTCCGGAAAGCGATGCCCGTCGGAACATTACCCGCCACCCGCGTAATTTCCTTTTCCAACCGCTGCAAATGCTCCGCATCCGGTGCCTGCGACTTATTCGCCGTATGGAGTTCCGCTACCACATCCGCTTCTCCTGTCACAAACAATTTTTCAAAGATTGTTTCGGGAGGTGAGAAAGTAACCACAGCCAACGGATATTTCTCTCTTATCTCCTTCTCTAATAATTCCTGCAATGAATAGATTCCGGATGGCTTTTCCGTCTTGAAATAAAGTTCCGCTTCGGTAGACGAAAGTTCACTGCCCCCGTTCAATATATAATCCTGCATACCCACATAAGCAGCATGCTCCGTTACCCGGTCGTCCACCTGTTTCATTAAATCATCCACCCGGCGGTTGTTCTCGTCCACATGGATATTCTCATTCCACTCTATCCTTGCCACCAGTTCATTCTGGTCAATCTGCGGCATACGCTCTTTTTCCATTACATAAAAAAGAAACACACACAGTGAAAGGGTTGCCAGCGTGCCGGTCACACAAAGCTTTTTATGTGAGAACACCCAGTCAATCCCTTTATCATAAAAGCTTTCCAGCCACTCATTTTTCAGCAGATTGTCAAAACGTCTGGAAAGAAATCCCTTACTGCGGATACCGACCTTATAAAACAACAGATACAATACGGGCAGCAACATAATACCCGTAATATAAGATATCATCAATCCCACCGTGATAGAAAAAGCCTGATCCATAAAAATAGCTCCGGCTATGCCACTCATAAATATCAAAGGCACAAATACCGCAATGGTTGTAAGGGACGAACTGAGCATCGGTGTGATCATTTCCGTCGTGCCCACGGCACACGAACGTTTCAGAGAATACCCCCGTTCACGATACTGCGAAATATTTTCCGTTACAATAATGGCGCTGTCTATCATCATACCTACAGCCAGAATCAAGCCCGAAAGTGATATCACATTCAGCGACACATGACAGAAATAAAAGAAAAAGAATGTGATTACAATAGAAGTAACCATGCTGATACCGATAATCAACGGTGAACGGACATCCCCCAGAAACAGCACGGCTACAATAAAGATAAATAGAAAGCCCAAAGATAGGTTCTGCTGTAAATTCGAAATGGTGTAGTCCAGCAATTCCGTCTGGTTACGGCTTACGCTGAATTCAATATCCGGATATAGAGAAGCAAAATAATCGGTTGTTTCTTTCAGCTTCTCTTTCATGACATCCATATTTTCATCGCTCTGCTTGATAATGGCCAGCGTTACCGCCCTTTTTCCTCCGGCTACGGAACGTCCCATCTCTTTTTGCGAAACAATATCTACTTTGCAGAGCTCTTTCAACTGCATAATACGTTCCCCCTTGCGGATATAGATATTCTTCACATCCTCCGGGGTACGGAGCAGGGTAGCTATGCGAATATTATATTCATAATAACCATCCCTCACCAGCATACTTCCCGGCTCTACATTATTGGCGGAAAGTGTATTCTCTATATCCTCCACACTGATACCCGTCATGGCCAGTTTATCTTTATCAGGAACAATTTGCAAAAGCCTTCCGGGCACTCCGGTTATATCCGCCATAGCCACTTCGGGTAACTGTTCGATGCGGCGTTTCACCACATTCTCCGCCAATTCGCACAACTCCAGAAATTGTTGCTCGTCGGTTTCCTGATAAGCACCGTCGTTTTTCAAAGTCATATTGACATAAAGTACAGGAATATCCGTTGCACTCGCTTTGATAGCCTTGGGACGCGTCACTTCCTTGGGAAGACTGTTCATAGCGGCATCTATCTTCTCATTCACCTCTATAAATGCCAGGTCGGTATTCACTCCAAAGTCAAATTCCAGACGGATCACACCCGCCCCGTCACGAGTTTCACTTTTTATTTCTCTCAGTCCGGCCACTTGCAGCAACTGTCTGCGCACAGGGGTGACCACCGTATTCTCCAACTCGCGTGCCGATGAATTCTCGCCCGTCATCTGTATGGTAATCTGCGGTATGGCAATATCGGGCAGCAAAGATACAGGCAACGAAAAGTAGGTTACCAACCCTACAATAAAACAGGCGGTAAAAGCCATCAGCACCGCAATGGGCCGTTGCAATAAGAACTTAACCATACTTTAATTTTTAATCACCCTCACCGGTGCTTCATGAGCCAGATTCACATTTCCGGTAGTTATCACCTCCATACCTTCTTCCAGTCCGTCTGTGACAGTATATTCCTCCATATTCTCCAATCCCGTATGCACATAGTTCCACATAGCTTTACCCTCTTTCAGTGTAAATACCACCTGTTTGCCGGAACGTAGTACAACCGCCGTTTTGGGGATAACCAGTTGTTCGCCCACAGAACGCTTCACGCTTACCCTTACATTCATGCCGTCGAACAATTTATTACTCCCGTTCACTCTCGCCTTTATCCGTACCATTCCATTCTCGTCCACCAGCGGATTAATCTCACTGATACTTCCCTGGCGCACCCCTGCTGCCGATGCATAAGGAGTAATCTCCACCTTATCCCCCACTTTCAGCAATGGCAGCTCATTTTCAAGTACGGTGAAATCCACCTCCATATTTCCGGCATTGATTACCCGGCAGAAAGGCTCGGAAGTTTTGGGCATATTATATCTCTTTTCAAAGAGGTTGGCAATCACTCCATCGAAAGGAGCAGTCAACGTAGCTTGTTCCATATCATATTGAGCAGATTCATATTGAGCTTTGCTCTGCTCATACCCGCTTTTTACTTTTGCCAGTTCCAGCACATCAGCAGGTATCACCTTCAGATTATCGGGAGCATATCCTTGTCCTATCAACACATCCTGCATCTCCAGGGTAGCCTGTGCCAAACTATTTTTATTCTGTACCAGCGTATTGTTCAGCTTAAACAAATCCAATTGGGCTATTTTTTGACCTTTCCGCACTATATCCCCGTTCTTTACCCAGATATTCGCCACCACTTCCGAGGTACGAAAATACAGGTCGGCATAATCCTGTGCCGTCACTTTCCCGTTACTGATCAATTCATGATTGAAAACCTGCTTTTTCAGCGGCATCACCGTCACCTCATTGGGTAAAGAAGGAAGAACTGTTTCCACCCCTTCTTTTTCCGTTGTTTCCTTTTTTTCTCCCGAGCAGGCAGTGAAAGAAACGGCTAATAATAAGCCTGATGCAAATATGTGTAATTTCATGATCATATTTTGTGATATCTATAACAAATAAAAACTTTTTATTTTGAAAAAACTAATTTTCGGGTACTTTTTTCAATAGTTCCCGTGCTTTCCGTCTCATCTGCTTGATAGCGGTAGACTGAACTTTCGGTTCTTTCTCCAATACCGTCTGTACCATCCGCTCCAATTTGTCACACCGATAAAAAAGCCGGTTCCGCATATAGAATGGCCAATAGATAATAAGGATAAATCCTTCCGGGTAACCGATGGACAGCACGCATAAACCAATATTCCGCACTATCATAGTGCTTCATGTCCTGTTCATTTTTCCCGATAATATTTAGTATCATGGGATCGCCACTCACTTTCAAGGCCTCTTTCAGTACCTTGTTAGACAGTTCGGGTTCATGCAGTTTATGCAAGGCATGGCCATACTCAAACATAAAGCGAGCATTCCCTTTCATTTCTTTCTGAATTTCAGCATAACTTTCTACTGCTTGCCGGTAAGCTCCCGAGTGGTAAAACATACGGCTTTTGGTCCATTGCTTACAAGCTTCTACAGTCTTGGATTTCTGCTGATATTTACAGAAACAGCCATAGCTTCCGATTAACAATAAAACAGTAAACAAAATGCGAGGCCAAACTTTCTCTAAAGGAAGAACACGGATACCGCAAGCTAATACTAATATAATCAAAGCCGAAACAAACGCTGGAAATTGTAATGGATAAGAAGAAAACGCAAATACCGCTAAAGATAGCAATGCGCCGCATAGTCCATAGATGCCTTGTTTATGACCTATGTACATGCTCCCACCTAGTATCAGCAACCCGATGCAAAGTAAAGGTATTCCCCACGCAATGGCTACTTGCAGGTATTCATTAAAAACATATTCGGGAGAACCTGCCACTAACTCTTCCGTAGCAGAATAATTTCCTGTTGCAAAATAATCTCCTGCGCTTGTCCGTAAGCAGCCGGAACACTGTTCCATCCGCATCCTGTCCATGGGTGCTCACTGACAGCTTGGGCAGCAATTTTCCACATAAACAGACGGCCGTCTGCCGAATCCTTTTTCATTTGATAAATGCCACCCAATGCTATACCGCCCAAAATAAAGGTTACTATGGCAAAAGACACTGCCTGCTTACGATGATGCCTGATATAATGCTGAATTTCCATCTTATAGTGCATACCACAAACATAAATGGAAGAGACCGCCGCAGCTATCCATGCCGAGCGGCTCATTCCGGCAGGCAACACACAAAGAATCAATAGCATGACAGCTAAAGCAACATAATAAGGTATGGTTTTCTTACCCTCTTTCCGCTTTAACCATTCATACAGGCAGATAGGGAATATCATGGCAAGGTAGCCTGAATAAGGACCGGGATTATAGAATGAACCGGTCAAGGCATAGAGAGAATGGTTGGAATAGGTAAAGCCATATACCTGACGGATGCCCCACACGGCTTCCATTCCTCCGTATAGAATAAACACCCATGAAACGACAGCCGAAAGACATTCCTTAATCCGTGCCGGAAAAAGAAATATCAACAGGGCAAAAGCTGCCGATGAAAGAACTCCACAGGCATACATCCACCGCCAGTCATCCGCCAAAATATCGGATGACAGTGAAGACGTACTACAACACACCACGCTGAGACACAACGCAACCGGTATGCCTGCCACCAATGCTATTCCATATTTCAGCCATTTATTTTCCATTTCTACCACCAAACTTGTTTCCCGTCTTCGTATGTAAAAATCCGCTCTTCTTTTCCTTGAGTATGATTTTTTAACCACAATAAAGCGCCTTTAGGCACATCATCATAATGAAGTTTATTGTCGACTGCTAATTTTCGCCCTAAACTAATCCATTTCATATTCCAATAGAACAATTCATATTCATTATCGACACATATTTCATTACTATCATGTATTATTGCATTATTACTTCCATAATATGGGTATTTACGGTAAAGTATAATACTTTCTTTTTCTGTACTAGCACACAGCTCTTTTATGGTTCCATCTTCTAAAAGAATTATAGGAAACCCTATAGGTTTATTATTCAACCGCCCATTTTGGCTGATAAATGCTAAGAAAACGATCCCCTTTCCTTCGTTTAAATAAGTTCTTATTTGATTATCTCCCCATAAAATTCCTCTCCCGACTGATTCAAACAAAACACTTCCATTCATCACCTTTGATAAAGCAACAGGAACCCAGTCATGATTATTAAAAGTACAAAGACTGATTAATTGTTTATCTTTCTGTGAAGGCACTCTAAAGGTTAAATCAGAAAGAGGCATAGCATATTCGGATGTAACGTCACATAGTGGAATATCATATTTTTTCCTATAAATCTTAGAAATCTTGTATACAACTTCATTTTTTCCTTCAGGGCCATATCCCACTTCTATAAAATCACCAGTAGCATCTTTCACCACATTCCAACAATGCGAAGAACTCCTATTAGCCCATGCCGGAACATAATCAATAGAAGCAGGGATTCCAATGGCACGTAAAGACAAAGCTAAAAATGCCGCCATATCATCACAAGTACCCCAACGGGTCTGTAGCATTTCAGCATAAGACTGTTTATAAGGATATTTAGTCATTCCTATATTATAACGCATTCCACCTGATTTTATGATACGAAGGGCCAATTCTCGTGGAGACATTAAAGAATCCAATAAATGACCAAACTTTTGAAAACCTTCCTCGCGCCAATTCGATAATGGCTCATGGTCTATACGGTAAGGCAAAATATAATGACAGAATTCATCAAATGAACAGTAATCTTTTATTTTTCCATTCTCCCATATCTTAAAGGCATATTCAATATTTTTTATTAAATAATCTCCCGTTATAACTTTTATATCTTCAATCTTACTAAAACCTGCCAACTGTCGTTTAGAAATAGAATCAAATCCATGCCAAATCTTAGAATATCGCACATCCCAACTTATAGGATCATTTTGTGGGATAATCTTCAAAAAGTTCTTATATCTATCCAACGAATCATAAGGGAGTATTGAATATTTACCAGGCATATTTTCAATCAAAAAACAGGCAGCACGGTATTTCAAGCTATCATGTTTAAAATGCTTCAACACTTTTTCCAACTCCGCTTTATTATGTTTAGCCTGCTGCAAAGCAATATCCAAATGACTTACTCCATTCGTACAAGCAGAAAGAAGAATTACAAAAACAAAATATACACCACAAACTCTCATACTACTTTATCTTTTTAAATATCCTGTCCATACGTATTTCATCCGTCACTCCATTCTTAGACTTCCATATCAATGTCGCCTTTCCTACAATATATTCCTCCGGCAAAGGCCCCCAATAGCGCGAGTCCTGAGAATTATAACAATTATCACCACCCATGAAATAATAATTGTGCATAAAAACATAATGCTCCACTTCCCGCCCATTTAAATAAAAATGCCCGTTACTTGCTATTAATTTATCTTGTTGCTCCCATTCTATAAGATTGCGATAAAGCAAATAATGTTTATCATCCATCACAATAGTATCCCCACGGGAAGGAAGATAAAAAGGACCAAAATCTTTAATACTCCATTTTAAGATGGTATCACCGGGATAAGCAAAAAAACAATTTTCCTGTATCATTTTCTCCACATTCCTCGGTTTCTCCAAAAAATGCGCCAAACTGTTTTGTGAAACTATATTTCCTAATTCCTTATCATAACCTCTGACCCTATATCGGGTCGTCCCTTATTTCAACAGTATCACCCGGCAATGCGATACACCTCTTTACATAATAAAGCATCAGGTTAAACCCTATACTGTCCCATCGTTCCGGATAAGGGAAATTAAAGACCAATACCTCATTGCGCTGAAATTCACTGAATCCCTTCAAACGATCGATGTGTAGCGGCTTATGTTGCCGGGCATCACCAAGGCTGAATATACGTGGTCCTTTCAACATTTTATTGACAAGCACATAGTCACCCGGTATCAGAACCGGCTCCATGGAGTCAGAAGGTATGGCAAATGAGGCAAAAACAAATATCTGTAATAACAACCAAATAATCATCATTAACAAACTCCCTCCGGTCACACAAACCAGCAAGTTATATAAAACGCCTATGTATTTCTTTATATACCTCATTTTAAATCTTAAAAGGTTGGAAATTTCTGCCGCCCGTTCTGCATAAAGAAAATATGTTCTTCACGCCCACGGGTCAGATCGCGTAACCAGAACAATGCATTGTCCGGCACAATCCAGTCCAAACAGGTAGTATCAGCCCGCTGTTTTCCCAAACTCTTCCATCCTTCAGTACCGGCATGACAGAATAACTCATAAGTATCACCCGGAGAAATAAAATTGTCATCATTCCGGGGCATATACTCCAGACAATCTATAACTGCGACACGGCCCAAATCAACAACAACCTCCCCTCCTTTGTCTAAAGACAGATAATAAGAAAGAGGATCACCATCCGCCACATGCTTTGCCAGCACATGCATATTTCCTTTTTCCGTAGGACTCCCCCAAACCGCTATCGGAGAAACAGCCTTTCCATTGGCATAAAATGTCATTTCTGCCAATTCCGCATATTTATCATTGTCAGCCTTATATCTTATGTAACGGCACTTAACCGGCTTATTCAGGAAGATTCTATTCCTTGCTATCACGGGAGTATCCGCTATCTCATATAATCTCTTTCCATCTTCAAAATCTTTCGTCATACTTCCCTCAAAAGTACCTCCCACCACATGGCTCATAAAGCTGCGCAACCAACCATATACCGGATATTTTCTATACAAACGAACCTTTACTGTTTTCTCCCAATCCGGAAGAAACGTATTTATTTCTCCACCTGCAAACCAAAAGGGGAAGCCGGAAGGATAATAATTGCCTTTGGTATATTTCATGGGAAGATATACCAGTTCCGATTCTAGATTAGGTATTTCCATCTTGCCGCTTGCCGAACGTGCACAGGCACAACTCCACCAATGCGCTTCGTGGAAATGGGCCAGATAACAAACCTCATCATCAGGAATACCGGTAAGTATGCGTAACGTATCCGGATAATATGCATAACTGACATCTTTCATATAAGGGTGATAGAATAAAAGCGGCATTGATTTCCAATCATCTCCCAGATGTGCTGCCTTTTCTTCTTGAAAACCATACATGGGCCTGTAAACCTTGCCACGTTTATACCCTCCCGTATCCCTACTCCCCCTTACAGCCTCCGAAGCTATATACCAAATAGGTACATCGCGCCCTGTCGTGTCACGAACAACATTCCACACATGTCCCCCTCTGGCATCCGTATCTTCCATACAAGGAATGCCGACAGCCCGAAATGCATAAGTCACTATATCCGCCGCATCCACGCAACTACCATATCGATGGCTGAATAAATATCTAGGACCGATATGAGGCAGTTCAAAGTCTTCACAATAAATAAAGACAGGTTCTTGTAGATGCCTGCTTACCAAATTCGCGGCCTCCACCACATCACTGCCTTTATATATGGAATCTAATAAATATCCATATTTCTTTTCATAAAGTTCACGCCATTCTTCCAGCGGTTCATCCCCTATACGATAAGGCAACAAGTATTCACAAAAATCTTCAAATGAAAGAGAACGGTTCCATGGACGTTTCTGCCAATTATCAAAAGCACGGTCTATATTGTCTATCAAGTATTCGGCTGTGATAATATGGGCATCATATATTTTAGGAAGATTACGATAGGTATAATGCCCCCAACGTCTGGCATAAGTCTGGTCTATTTGTCCGAAAGGACTATAATAAGTACGTACACGCTTCACACTATCCATTTCACCTCCCTGTTGGTAGGAATAGCAATGAGGCATATTCCGTATCAAAAATTTAGCCGCTTCCAATTTTAAAGAATCATAGGTATAATGCTGAAGCAGTATCTCCAATTCCAAACGATTAGAAGTAGCAAAATCTAAAGCATGTTTCAATTGTTTCTGCTCAAAAGAAGAGTGGGCACAAGAGATACATACTAATGAAAAAAGGACAAGGAGTCTTGCTAAGAACATAATATTATTCATTTGTTAATTTGGTGGAATAGTATAATTTACCCCTGCGAAAACATAAATTAAAACTAAACTCAAAACACACCTTATTCTTCCCGCTATCTGATACAATCTAAAACACAGGAATTAAATTATGTACCTGAGTAAAACTACATTTCAACCAGTCTGAAGAATCAGACTCAATTGATATTTTTAGTTTCAATAATTAGTTACTTCATCTTATTTTCAGAAAAGGAGAGAATAAGGATTCACACTTACAATAAAATAAAGATACTATATTTGTCATCGTACTTTACTAAATAGTTCATTAAATTCAAGTGCTACTACAGAAGGATTTAAATTTTCCTCAAAGGATTCCACATCCTTATTTTCCCATATATACCCCAAACAATATAATTTATTATCATTAGACAAATACTGAGTATTAAACAAATAGGATTCTGCAGAAATTCCACCATCAATTTTGATGATAACTTCCTCTTGCAAATTCTTACTAATAATCCAATAATAAACCTCTGGGATTCGTTCACCTTCATTGTTCAATAAAACATTTAAAAATATATAATCATGATTTTCCAGATAATTTATAATAGATGCATAGTTAGAACGCTGCAATTCTTCTATAACTTCCATGCCCGATAATTCATGTAATTTCTTAGGCAGCTTATAATTAGGAAAGTCCATAGCATATGATAAGTCCAATTTCCCATTTTCTATCGTATACAAATCATGATTTAGCGACTCATGAAACGTCAACCATTCTCCATTTCTTCCAAAATTATTCTCTACCATCGGAAGCATATTAGACTTTTGATGAAGATAATATGCCACATTGGCGATATTTTCATCTGTACAAATCATTTTAGCATCGCCATACGTGGTGTTGTTACCTACATAAAACCAATAATTCTGCCTATCATCTATGGCAAAAGAAAACGCAGGATAAGTAACCTCCTTCTTGTCTAAGAAATCTCCCCCAAAAGTATAACAAAAAATTCCTCCATCTGATAGGACCTCTAAAACTTTACTTTTCTGATTAACAACGACATCATAGACGCTAGTATATTCACCAGGGCCATTTCCCCTGTGTCCGATATAACCGGAAAACTGTCCATCACTAGTAAAGCTAAGTATAGATGATTCTGAATTTTTTGAATATACAATCCAACCACTGTCAACTTTAATTATAGATGAATTACGATCGACCATACTAGAATCTGAAAAACTGAGAACGGTTATATCCTTACTCAAAGTCAATTTGCTTTGCTCAAGTGTGATTGCTTCAGTTTTATTAAAAATATAATCAAATGTTTTTTTATGTTTTACACTACATGAAACAAAAAGAAATGGGAAAAATATTAATATCAACTTTTTCATTATATAGAATTTAAAGTTAAAATAAGCTCCAATCCAATGGAGTATATGAATTGGAGCTGTTTCAAATTTATATCATAATACTCTCATTTTATCTGCACGGCCTTCGACAACTTTCTGCAGTTCGTCTTGAAGTACACATATAATTCATGTTTAATGGTGCACAATACCCCATAGTTTGGTATCTATTTGTTGTCGAAGATTCACCACTAGCCAACGCTTCCACATTAGCCAAAGCCAAATCAGACATTACATCCGATTGCTGAGCATTATACACATTCATTCCTGCTATCAAAGCAAACGCAACAACCAAAGTTGCCTTCAAAATATTCTTCTTCATCTTATTTCTAGTAAAAAAAATTATTATTATTCATATTTTCATCTTATTCTCGGAAAGAACTCCACCGCAGAAAAAACAAAAATACCGCTTGCTTATTCTGATTATTTACACTACTTTTACATCGGACTTAACCTCCTTTTCTTTTAGGAGAGAGCCACAGGGTGGAAAGAATCGACTTTCGGCAAAGAAAATGAATTTCTTTCCATCCGCTTTTTACTCCCATTGATTCATACTTCATCCTTTATTCAGCATTCCCCGTTACCTTCAAACGAAGTGGAGAATTATCTGCATTGCAATAAATGGTAACCGTCTTACTGAAATGCTCAGCCTTTTCGGCTTCATAAATCACGGTCAGTTCCGCTTTTTCTCCCGGACGAATACCTTCCTTATTATAGTTTATTGGTACATCCACAGGAAGTGATGACATCGTATATCACCAGTACATGCTGTCCCGTATTGGTCAGTGTGAACTTGCGTTCCTGCTTCTCCGACTGAGGAAATGAACCGAAGTCTATGCTTGTTACGTCCAGACTGACTTTCGTTATCGGTGTTTCCGCTTTTACAACTTCACCACCTGTCAATACTTTCAAATAAAGTTCCTTCACCTTTGGATTGTGAACAGGATTGCCTATAGCCGCCACCCTGTTGTCTTTATCCAATAGAAATGTCTGGAAAGTCATTTCATCCGGAAAGTGGTTCAATCGGTTAAAATCGTCCTTTTCATCGAAACAAACAGGATAGACAAATGCATCACGACGGGTAATATAACGCAGTTCTTTCATATCTTTCGGATGGAAATAGAAGACAAAGGGAACCGGACGGTTCAAAGTTGAATCAACTTCCTGCATAAACAGCTTCCAGCGAAGCAATTGTAACTTACAACTGGTACAGCCTACAGAATCGATATAAGTCACTACCTTATAATCCGCATCCGCTAAAGAAAAGTCCACTGTATCCTTCCCTTGAATAGTAAAAAAGGAATGGGCAGGAAAGAGAATTTCTTTCCCCTCCCATTCCTCAACCAAACGAGCGATTTTATCTTTTTCTGATTCCTTGCAGGAGGAAAAAAGAGCAAAAACACATAGTAATAGACAAAGGCATCTCATTGATTAATCCAAGCCAAAAGGTCTAATTACGCACTCTACTTTTTCTCCAGTACTGCAAGTCACATTCCCACTACCCAGACATATATCACGTCCAAATTCTCCTGCAGCCAATGCTTCCACATTATCTAAAAGAAACTCACTCTCTACCGGCTTTCCGGATTGCTTTTCCCAAGCCATTACCGCCATTAGCATAACAACGGTAAATAATACAAATACTTTTTTCATTGGTTTATCATTTTTTGTGTGAAGGTAGAGAACATCTATCGGGCACGCAAATTTTTTCCCTTAAATTGATCTTAAGGTGACCTTAAAGTTTTCTTAAGATTCAAAAAATCCCCATTTCATCGGAAGGATTATTTTAATGCCCTGATCTCCAAATCATAAGGTTCATCCAATTAAATCATATTCTTTCTTTAACTTATAAGTTCCTTTTTTATAAATATGCGTATCTTTGCAATCTCTAACATGAACAAGAAACATGAAAATACCGACAAACTTATTCAAGTTTAGCTTTATTGCATTGGGATGGACTGTATTCATCCTACTATGTTATGTTGCTTTTAAAGATGAAAAGGCAAATGCTCTGATAACAATGAAGGACAGCCTACGTGAAGCAATCAACATTGATTATCAGGAACGCTTAAACAAGATTCTTGTTAATTATCGTCCTTTAGGCAGAAAGTTAAAAGGTGTTCAAATAGAATGCGGTGATAGCATGGAAACCATTTATTTTGAAGACAGCACCCATGAGTCACTGGCTACCCAACTGGCCAACCAGTATGTGATGACAAGGATTATCCCCGTCAATCCAGACAATTTCAATAAGATCTTCCAAGAAGAATGGGAAAAGAATGGAGTTTCCGCCGCTAAGACGGGAATCATTTACCGCTACAACAAGAAAAAGGTATTCAGTGACAATGATTCAATCTCTTTCCAGAAAGCTCTTGTCACCCCTGTACAAACAATAGACGCTAAAAGAAGTGCCGGCGTACAGGCATGGGCTATGATTCATTGGACAGAAATAGTAAAACATACCACTCCAAAAGTGTTATGGAGTATCATTGCTTATTTCATTGTCTTGATATGGGTGTCTCTGTCATTTCTGAAAAAACCACAGGAAAAAGAAACTCCCGCCAATCCGGACTGCATACCATGTGAAGAAATTCCTGACAATCCGGACTACATACAATTGGGGAAAATGACTTTAAAGTTGGAAAGCAAGAAACTATATATTGGCGACCGGCTTTGCCACATAGCACCGGCAGATTTCAATCTGCTGGAACTGTTTATCAAAACGCCCAAGCATCTTTTGACTAAAGAAGATATTAAAAATGCTTTCTGGCCGAAAGATAACAATCCCGAAAATAAAATATATAGTCATATCTCCACACTTAAATCCTCACTCAAGGACTTTCCCGAATATCAGATAGTGACAGAAAAAGGAGGATACCGACTGGTTATCTCCTCAAACGAATGAATAGCTCCTATTTCCAATAATAAGCATACATAAGGTATACAATCTTACTTAAAATCACCAACCCACCGCAGCAGGAACAAAGCATTTCTCACAGCGGAACGAGTTGTTTCATTAAGGTGGAATAATTTATTTCATCAAGGTAAAACTAAATATTCCACCATATAAAACTATTTGTTCCACCATATAAAATTAATTGTACCAAACAGTGGAACACACTGTAATACACGGGAAACAAAGAGATTCTCGTTACTATATTCTGATTCATTCATTATAGGCCACAGGACAATGCAGTGCAGGACAATAACACTGTGACAGACTTTTATCTGTCACACTCTCCGTCACGCTATCTGTCACATCTTAACAACCTGTTTTTCAGCAAAATAATTAGTACTGTGACAGTGTGACAGATAATTCTCACTTTTAAACTCTATGAAAGCAAACTTGAAAATCATCCATATTCCTTCACCCTGAAGGATTTTTTTTGGCTGAAGCTTTCCGGGTACAAATCCGTCATTATAATCAGCTAAGAACTAACATCTTACATAAGGATGAAGGATTTGAAAGAAAAAACGCATGAATTCTAAATTGGTATAAGCAGACAGTCCAGCTCATAAAACACTAGAACCTTTTTAAAAAAGGCCCTGTTCTTTTTTAAAAAAGATCCGGTTCTTTTCGGAAAACGAACTTATGTTTTTCCAACCATACACTACAATAAATTATCCGCCATTATAGGATAACACGGTGATTTCTTTTCAAAACTCCCTCTATTCCAATTCAAGGGGAAATTTCACTATCTGCTCGTCAGCATTGACATCCAAACCGAATAACATACCGGCAGCCTCATCTACATAAATACCGGCAATAGGACGATCCAATACATAGGTTTTCACCACATCGCCCTCGTGGGTGGATATACGTAATATTTTACCACCCTGCTGATAGGCATCGGCCAACTTCATAATATCCTTAAATTTACGACCGTCATAAATGGTATAAATGTATTGGTCAGTCACCTGCACATCATAATAACAGATTCTCCCCGCCGGAAGTCCATACCCTTCAGGACTCACTTTAAATTGGGGTTCACCATCCCCACCCAATTCTCCTATATGCTTTTGTGAAGCCATGCTATAAATATCGAGCCTATCTCCAAACTGAGTGACAGAAACCAATATCTTCTTATCAGGACTGAATGATACAAAACTGTTCCAGCCTTGAGCCACAGCAGGCGCACTTTCTCTCAACAGTTCCGGATCGGACACAGGTATCTGCTCGGATTTACGAAGCAATTCGCCGGAAGAGAGTGAAGCCCAACTGAAACGGTTCTCACCGGAATAATCGGGGATAACAACAGTAGAGGCATCCTTCAAATCAAAATCAAGGGAACGGAACAAGCGCTTATCCAACAAAATATCCTTTTCCTGTTTGGGAGTTTTCCCCCCGGCTATACCGCTATATTGATACATCCTGCCCTTGCCGTCATCAAGCACCCACACCGTGTCCTGCCCTGCAAAACGGATATTCGCCGCATAAATGGACTCACCCGGACCTTCCCCACGCTTTCCAAAAGAAGACTGATATTGAAAATCGGGATAAGTAAATACATGATAATAGTAATCGGCATTGTGCAAATCCAATATCACCGCCTTGTCACCCTGTACACGCATACGATAGGCATACCGGAACAGAGCCGTATCAATGGGAACAATCTCCCCTTTCAGAACTTCTCCCTTCCGCACCGCTTCTTCTATGATTGACTCACTGGATACCTGCTGTTGGTGGCGTTGCCCGGTACACGCCACCAACAAAGGGAATAAAACGCATAATAGTTGTTTGTTTTTCATTTGATTTCTATATTTACTTATCTGGCACAAAGTAAACAAACTATTCATAAAAACAAGAAGAAACGACCTTAGATTTACCTTAAATCTTCATTTTAGATTCGTCATAGACATCTCTTTTTCACGAGTAGATTTTCATTTCTTCCCATTTCATCGAAGTTCAGATACTTTGCCATTTACTAAGTGCAAACATTTCAAAACAGCTCGGACAGACATACCCATAGAACAAGAAATACATCACAATAAATTCCATTTTCCACAAAATAGGTTTATATGATGAAAATCACTATCTTTGTTCTATGAATAGATTGGTTATAGTAGGATGTGGACGACTCGCTGAAATTATAACAAACGCAGTTGTCAAAGGAATGTTGCCCGACTATGAGTTAGTAGGCGTATATTCGCGTACGGCATCAAAGGCCGAACACATTGCGAATAAAATGAGGCAACACGGAAAAATGTGTGCAGCCTGTCACACTTTAAAAGAACTGTTGGAGTTAAAACCTGATTATCTGGTGGAATCAGCCTCGCCTGCCGCAATGAAAGAACTGGCCTTACCCACCTTGGAAAACGGAACTTCCATTATCACCCTATCCATAGGAGCTTTGGCAGACACCTCTTTTTATGAGAAAGTCAAAGAAACGGCCAAGGCAAACGATACACGGGTTTACTTGGTATCCGGGGCCACCGGAGGATTTGATGTATTAAGAACCACCTCTTTGATGGGAAATGCTACAGCTCGTTTTTTCAATGAAAAAGGACCTGATGCTTTGAAAGGCACATCGGTTTACAAGGAAGAGCTGCAACAGGAAAGACGCATTGTCTTTTCCGGCAATGCAACAGAGGCAATAAATGTTTTTCCAACCAAAGTAAATGTATCTGTCGCAGCCTCATTGGCTTCCGTAGGACCGGACAATATGCAGGTATCCATACAGTCCACCCCTGGATTTACAGGTGATACTCAAAAAGTGGAAATCAAAAATGAACAAGTACACGCAGTAGTAGAAGTGTACAGCGCCACATCAGAGATTGCAGGATGGTCTGTAGTGAACACCCTGCTCAATATCACTTCACCCATTGTATTCTGACAAATTGGCCAGCACCTTCTCGCTCAGGCGGTCAAACGCCTGGCGGGTACGGCCGGTTGATACTTGCATACAACGCACATGCGGATGGGTAAGCAATGCCGTACTCCCCAATGCTCCTAATGTATCACAAAAACAAAGATTATCTTCCTCCAACCATCGGGTAAACGAAGATTCATCCCACGCAGGTGACAATCCTGTGTTAAATAGTATCTTCCTATTTCCAAGTGCCTTGAACTCCGCCTCATGCAACAAAACCGTATTCTTATTCAAGCAACAGCATACCACTTCACTCCATGTCAAAAGTTCATTCAAAGGCATAAAACGATAACCTTTCGCACCGGCTTCTTTTTTTTCACTACGGGCATAATAAGCTATATCCGCACCAAAAAACTTCATTGCATCCGCTATCATACCACCAGATTTTCCTAAGCCTACAATACCCACTTTCAAGCCGGTAATCTCCCGGGGAATCCCTTCCCACGGCTTCTGACCGAATCCATGAAGACAACGCACCAGTTCGCTGACTACATATTCTATTACCCCTTCATCACCATAGTCACGAATACCTGTCACCGTAATACCGCGTTCATTAGCATAACGGATATCCACATTCGCACTTTCGGGAGAGTATAGTGAACAACACATACCGATATACCGGACATTCGGACATCTCTCTAAAATATACCGGTTTATTTGTGATGTATAACTTAACAATACAGCATCCGCATCTCCGATCCGAGCAATAATCTCATTATCCCCCGCCGGAATATCAGAGTACATAACAACCTCATCTGCAAAAGAATATAACGCTTTTTCTGCTGACAGAACCAGACTGACAGGTTCTATTGCTACAAGTTTCTGAAACATAGTATTTTTAATTTGACTGGTAAAGATAGTAAAAAATGCGGCAAAGAGACTTTTTTCATCCAAGATTGTTTATTTTTGCATCCAAAACGAAAAAATTAAAAGAATAATGGGAGCAGGAAAATGGATTGGTGGTATTCTAGGATTCATGACTATGGGACCACTGGGAGCTTTGGCCGGATTTGCCTTAGGCTCATTGCTGGATGGAAACAACGGACTTTTTGGCAATACATACGAAAAAGGACAGGCGGAAGCCGGAAACTATGACGAAGGCCAGCGGAATAGCTTTTTATTCTCCATGTTGGTTATGGCGTCTTACATCATCCGTGCAGACGGACGCATCATGCACAGCGAAATGGAATATGTACGCCAATTCTTAAGAATGAATTTCGGCGAAGAGGCAGTCATCCAAGGAGAACAGATTTTGCTGAATCTTTTTGAACAGCGCAAACAGATGGAGCGTCAAAACCCGATGGCATTTAAAAATACCATCCATGAATGTGGTGCACAGATTGCCGCGAACCTGCCTTACGAACAACGGCTGCAATTGTTGGACTTTCTGGTAAACATAGCCAAAAGTGACGGAAGCGTATGCTCTGAGGAAATAGCAGCATTAAAAGAAGTGGCACAATGCATGGAACTGTCGCCCAAAGAAGTGGAATCCATGCTGAACTTAAGCGGAAACTCATTGGAAGAAGCTTACAAAGTACTTGAAATTGACCCGTCCGCCACCAATGAGGAAGTACGTACAGCCTATCGCCGTCTGGCATTAAAACATCACCCTGACCGTGTTGCTACATTGGGTGAAGATGTGAAAAAAGCGGCAGAAGAGAAGTTCCAACAAATTAATAACGCTAAAGAACGAATTTATAAAGCCAGAGGAATAAAGTAAAAAAGAATATTTCGTGAAAACAAGAAGGAGGTGTGTCCATCCCTTAGGGATTTTTGACCACCTCCAACAACAAATTAAAACTCACTGGTAAAATGGAACTTAATATGCTTGAAGTCCATTTGTGCCATTTGAAGTACATAATTGCTATCAGCCAAGAATACATCCCTTCCTTCACGATCCTTGGCCATATACTGATATTTACGTTTTTTGAAAGCTTCCAGCTCTTCCGGGTCATCACTTTCCACCCAACATGCCTTGTATAGGCTGACAGGCTCCCATCGGCATTTTGCATTATATTCATTTTCCAGACGATACTGGATGACCTCGAACTGCAACTGCCCCACCGTACCGATAATCTTACGCCCGTTGAACTGGTTGACAAACAACTGCGCCACACCTTCGTCCATCAACTGGTCGATACCTTTGGCCAACTGTTTCTGTTTCATCGGGTCAGCATTCTCAATGTATTTAAACATCTCGGGCGAAAAACTGGGAATTCCACGGAAATGAAGTTTCTCACCTTCGGTCAGCGTATCGCCGATCTTGAACGTACCGTTGTCCGGCAAACCGATGATATCTCCCGCCCAAGCCTCGTCGACAGTTGTCTTGCGCTGCGCCATAAACTGCGTGGGCGACGAGAAACGCATCGTCTTGCCATGACGTACATGATAATAAGGAGTATTACGGGAAAATTTGCCCGAACAAATTTTACAAAATGCAATACATGAACGATGATTAGGATCGATATTAGCTGTGATCTTAAAGACAAATCCGGTAAATTTCGGTTCATCGGGTTCCACCTCACGTTCTTCTGTCTTGGTAGGACGGGGGCTCGGAGCAATTTCCACAAATGTATCCAGCAGTTCCTGTACACCGAAGTTATTCAATGCCGACCCGAAAAATACAGGAGCCATCTCGCCTTTCAGGTACTCCTCCACATTGAATTCAGGATAAACACCGTCAACCAGTTCCAGTTCTCCGCGCAATTTTTCAGCCAAAGGAGCACCGATCTGGTTGTCTAGTTCTTCCGTATTGATATCAACCTCCACTTTTTCTGTTACCACCTGTTTGGAAGGTTGGAAAAGATTCAGTTTATGTTCATAAAGGTTATACACACCTTTGAAACGGGGACCGCTTTCAATAGGCCACGTCAGAGGACGTACATTGATAATGAGTTCCTCCTCCAGTTCATCCAACAAATCAAACGGATCTTTCGCCTCACGGTCCATTTTGTTGACAAATATGATTACCGGAGTATTACGCATACGGCATACTTCCATCAGCTTACGTGTCTGCGTTTCCACACCTTTCGCACCATCCACCACAATAATGACACTATCTACGGCTGTCAAAGTACGATAAGTATCCTCGGCAAAGTCCTGATGGCCCGGAGTATCCAGAATATTGATTTTATAATCATTGTAATCAAACTCCATCACAGAAGTGGTCACAGAAATACCACGCTGCTTTTCAATGTCCATCCAGTCGGATGTGGCGGTCTTCTTTATCTTATTGCTCTTTACGGCTCCGGCCACCTGTATCTGTCCGCCAAAAAGTAACAATTTTTCAGTTAGAGAGGTCTTACCGGCATCCGGATGCGCTATAATCGCAAACGTCCGTCTTCTTTCTATTTCACTATTCATATTTTATTATGCATTTAATTCTTTGATACATGCTTCCAGACTCTCTTCCCAATGAGGAATCTCAATGTTATAAGTAGTTTTAATCTTGGTCTTGTCCAATACGGAATAATGGGGACGGGGAGCCTTTGCCGGATATTCATTTGTATGCAGGGGACTGACCTTACAGGTCGTGATACCGGCAATACGATGGATAGCCTTGGTAAAATCATACCAGGAACATACTCCTTCATCACTGAAATGATAAACTCCCGGAACCACTCCCTTATAAATGGCTGTAAAGATAGCACGTGCCAGATCACGGGCATATGTCGGTGTACCAATCTGATCAAAGACCACACCCAAAGTTTCCTTTTCCTTTCCCAGACGGAGCATCGTTTTTACAAAATTATTCCCAAAAGTGGAATAAAGCCATGCGGTACGGATAATCATTGTTTTTTTGCAATACTCCAATGCATTCGTTTCACCGGCCAGCTTGGTCTTGCCGTAAACAGAATTGGGACAAGGAACATCCCCCTCATTATAAGGAAGATGTTTCGTGCCATCGAACACATAATCCGTTGATATCTGAATAAACTCACCCCAGTTGGCTTCAGCCGCCTTCGCCAGATAGCTCACTGCGTTCTTATTCAGCTTGGTGCATAACTCTATATCATCCTCTGCCTTATCTACCGCCGTATAGGCCGCACAGTTCACTATGACATGAATATTATTCTCTTTTACGAAAGTCATCACCGCCTGCTCATCACAAATGTCCAATTCGGCTACATCCGTAAAAAAACAAGTGTATTCCTTGTATTCAGCCGATAGCACACGCATTTCATTTCCTAATTGACCGTTGGCACCAGTCACCAATATATTCTTCATTTCTATTTCATTTATTAGAATTCCAATTCTCCTTTTTTATCCTCTATATAGTAGTTTGACAACATAGCCAGCAATGTCGAGATTGCTTCTTGTGCCTTTCTTGTTTCCTCACTGATTTCTTTCTTTTGCAATTTCAACAATAAGATACCATAAAGCGCCTCAAAACAAGTTTCCAGTTCAGGCTCCTCTTTATCCGCACCTTTAGCGCGTAACTCTACAATATAAGGCAATACTTTATAATAAGCAGAATTATAATAAGGAAACTTAGGGGAACGCAATAACTGCAAATGAAGGTCGGTAAGCCAAGTTATAATGTTTTTATTAATCTGCAAATGGCCTTTTTCCATAATCCCTTCATGACGCATCATCTCAATCAAATCCATATACCACTGGGTGAGTTCCGCTTTCTGCTCTTCCGTTAACGGATAAGGAGCTATGATGGTGCTTTTTATCTTTTCCATATCACAGCCGTTGGCACGGATTAAATCCTCTATCTGCCACATATATATAAGATACTCGGCTATATTCTTTTCTTTTAACTGCCTGGAAACGAACATACTTTTTAAATTAAAATTGATAATTAAAAAATTAAAAAACCAACGTATGATACACAAGATATGTTTCTTTGTCAGTACATCGTTTTTCCTAAAATAGTATAAATGAAACCTGCGACTGAAATCAGCATCACTACAATACCAATCACACGGTTCAAAATCCAAATGCCGCGTAAATTAAAACGGGTGCGTACTTTATTGACAAAATACGTAATTCCGAACCACCAGAGAAGAGCCCCCAATACAATAGCCAAATACCCCACCAGTTGAAAGCCTATGGGACTGCCCGGCATCACAAAAGAAAAACGGGCAAACAAACCTATAAACAGGAATATAATGAGGGGGTTGGAGAGAGTCACAAAAAAAGCAGTAACAAAATTATGAAGATAACTGCCCGGGGTAGAAGATACAGGACGGATAGACTGGACAGGATTACTACGGAAAGTATAAATACCGAAAAAGAACAGCATGATACTGCCGATAATTTGTAACAAAACTTGGTTCTTTGCCAAGAAATCATCCATAAAACTCATGCCATAACCTGTAATCAAGGCATAGCCTATATCACTAAGGGCAGCTCCCAGACCGGTAACAAATCCATACCATCGTCCCTTGTTCAGTGTGCGCTGTATACAAAGTACCCCAACAGGACCTAACGGCGCAGAAACCACTACACCGACGATAAGCCCTTTCACCAATAAATCGAGTATGGTTACTTGTTCTATCCAATTCATGCTGCAAAGATGCTACTTTTTTACGAAAGTACCTATATTTACGCTCAAAATTCTTTCATACCCCGTCTCTTTTATATAACTTTGCACCTTATTAATAGACCCTTGATATTAGAACTAGTTTTCAATTAACAAAACAACTATAAAAGTGCTATGATTCTATTTTTCAGAACACCCACTAAAAGTGTAATAGCAACAGAAGTCAGCCAGGAACTGGCTTCTGAGGATATTCAGAAATTAAGCTGGCTTTATGGTGAAGCCACTGTAGAGAACGAAGAGAACCTGAAAGGTTGCTTCATCGGACCGCGTCGGGAAATGATTACTCCCTGGAGTACAAATGCTGTAGAAATCACTCAGAACATGGGTCTTACAGGTGTCTTACGCATTGAGGAATATTTCCCTGTAAAAGACGAAAACGCCGAGTACGATCCTATGCTGCAACGTATGTATAAGGGATTGAACCAGGAGATTTTCACAGTCAACATCAAACCCCAGCCGATTGTTCACATCGAGAACCTCGAAGAATACAATGAAAAAGAAGGTCTGGCACTTTCCCGTGAGGAAATGGACTATTTGCTGAAGGTTGAAAAAGATTTGGGACGTAAATTAACCGATTCCGAAGTATTCGGCTTCGCACAGATCAATTCCGAGCATTGCCGCCATAAGATATTCGGCGGAACATTCATTATTGATGGTCAGGAAATGGAGTCTTCCTTGTTCCAGATGATCAAGAAAACTACTGCTGAAAATCCCAACAAGATTATTTCTGCTTATAAAGATAATGTAGCATTTGCCGAAGGACCGATAGTAGAGCAATTCTCTCCGGCCGATCATTCCACTTCCGATTATTTCATTATCAAAGATATCAAGACTGTTATCTCGCTGAAAGCCGAGACACATAACTTCCCGACAACCGTAGAACCGTTCAACGGTGCATCTACCGGTACAGGTGGTGAGATCCGTGACCGTATGGGCGGTGGCAAGGGCTCATGGCCCATTGCTGGTACTGCCGTTTATATGACCTCTTATCCCCGTACTGATGAGGGACGCGAATGGGAAGACATCCTTCCTGTCCGCCAATGGTTATACCAGACTCCGGAACAGATCTTAATCAAGGCTTCCAACGGTGCTTCCGATTTCGGTAACAAATTCGGTCAACCGCTGATTTGTGGTTCTGTACTGACATTCGAGCACCAGGAAAACGGCGAGAAGTATGCATACGACAAAGTGATTATGCTGGCAGGAGGAGTAGGTTACGGTACTCAGCGCGACTGTCTGAAAGGACACCCCGAAAAAGGAAATAAAGTCGTTGTAATGGGTGGTGATAACTATCGCATCGGCTTGGGTGGAGGTTCGGTCTCTTCTGTTGAGACAGGCCGGTACTCATCGGGAATCGAACTAAACGCCGTTCAACGTGCCAATGCGGAAATGCAAAAACGTGCCTATAATGTAGTCCGCGCATTGTGTGAAGAAGATAACAACCCGATTGTTTCCATTCACGACCACGGTTCGGCCGGCCACGTGAATTGTTTATCCGAACTGGTAGAAGAAAACGGTGGATTAATTCATATGGACAAACTACCTATCGGTGACCAGACTTTGTCTGCCAAAGAAATTATCGCCAACGAATCTCAGGAACGTATGGGATTGCTGATTGACGAGTCGGCTATTGAACATGTACAAAAAATTGCTGATCGCGAACGTGCGCCGATGTATACCGTAGGTGAAACAACCGGAGACGCCCGCTTTGCCTTTGAACAGGCCGATGGGGTACGTCCGTTCGATCTGGCAGTAGATCAGATGTTCGGTTCTTCTCCGAAAACCTACATGGTTGACAAGACCGTAGAGCGCCATTATGAAAATGTTTCATACGAAACTTCCAAATTAAATGAATATATCCGCCGCGTACTTCAGCTGGAAGCTGTTGCTTGCAAAGATTGGTTAACCAATAAAGTAGACCGTTCCGTAACCGGTAAAATCGCTCGCCAACAATGTCAAGGTGAAATTCAGTTGCCTCTGAGCGATTGTGGTGTAGTAGCTCTCGACTATCGTGGCGAAAAAGGTATAGCAACTTCTCTAGGCCATGCTCCCCAAGCCGCCTTAGCCAATCCGGCCGCAGGCTCTGTTTTGTCGGTAGCCGAAGCACTGACTAATATCGTATGGGCTCCGATGGCGGAAGGATTGGACAGCATTTCCTTGTCTGCCAACTGGATGTGGCCATGCCGCGCCCAGGAAGGTGAAGACGCCCGCCTGTACACTGCCGTAAAAGCCCTTTCCGATTTCTGCTGCTCATTGCAAATCAATGTACCGACCGGAAAAGATTCTTTGTCTATGACTCAGAAATATCCTAACGGTGAAAAGATCATCAGTCCGGGAACTGTCATCGTTTCTGCCGGCGGTGAAGTTTCGGATGTGAAGAAAGTGGTTTCTCCTGTATTGGTAAATGATGAAAAGAGCACTATCTACCATATTGATTTCAGTTTTGACAAGTTACGTCTGGGAGGTTCTGCTTTTGCACAATCACTGAACAAAGTAGGTGACGATGTACCGACTGTACAAAATCCTGAATATTTCCGCGACGCATTCCTGGCTGTACAAGAATTAGTAAATAAAGGTCTGATTATGGCCGGTCACGATATTTCTGCCGGTGGTCTTATTACTACACTGCTTGAAATGTGCTTCTCGAATATGGAAGGTGGTATGGAAATCAGCCTGAACAAGATTAAGGAAGATGACATTATCAAGATATTGTTCGCCGAAAATCCGGGTATTGTTATCCAGGTAAAAGATAAGCACAAAGAAGAAGTGAAAAAGATCTTGGAAGACGCAGGCATAGGCTACGTAAAATTAGGTAAACCGACTGAAGAACGACATATCCTGGTAGAAAAGGGAGATGCGACTTACCAGTTCGGCATAGACTATCTGCGCGATGTATGGTATTCTACCTCTTACTTGCTAGACCGCAAGCAGAGCATGAACGGCTGCGCCAAAGAAACGTTTCGAGAACTACAAGAAACAACCTTTGGAATTTGTATTCGACAAATCATTCACCGGCAAACTTTCACAATTCGGCCTTAACCCCGACCGTCGTACTCCGACAGGTATCAAAGCGGCTATTATCCGTGAAAAAGGAACCAACGGCGAACGCGAAATGGCCTACATGCTCTATTTGGCAGGATTTGATGTGAAGGATGTAACAATGACCGATCTGGTCAGCGGACGTGAGACATTAGAGGACATCAATTTCATCGTATTCTGCGGTGGGTTCTCTAATTCGGACGTTTTAGGCTCTGCCAAAGGATGGGCCGGAGCTTTCTTGTTCAATCCCAAAGCCAAAGCTGCATTGGATAACTTCTATGCACGCAAAGATACATTGTCATTGGGCGTATGTAACGGATGCCAGCTGATGATAGAATTAAACCTGATTAACCCAGACTTCACCAAGAAAGCGAAAATGCTGCACAATGATTCACATAAATTCGAATCCAAGTTTGTAGGTGTTACTGTTCCTATGAATAGAAGCGTCATGTTCGGTTCGTTAAGCGGAAGCAAGCTTGGCATCTGGGTAGCCCATGGAGAAGGTAAATTCTCATTGCCATATCATGAAGATAAATACAATGTTGTATTGAAATACTCATACGATGAGTATCCGGGCAATCCGAACGGTTCAGATTACAGCGTAGCCGGTCTGGCCAGTCCTGACGGTCGCCATTTGGCCATGATGCCTCATCTGGAACGCTCTTGTTTCCCATGGCAAAATGCTTATTATCCGGCTGATAGAATAAAGAACGATCAGATTACTCCATGGATGGAAGCATTTGTCAATGCTAGAAAATGGATTGAGATGAACAAAAAATAAAAACGATTTGTTATATTTACTAAAAAAGCGGTGAGTCATACTGATTACCGCTTTTTTTGTATATAACAGATTTTGATATGTTAAGGGAAATTACGAACTTTGTAAGGATTTTGCCTCCTAATAATATGAGAAGAATTCTTTTACTTATATGCCTTTTTGTTATTTTGGTAACACCTGCCGTTGCTCAACTATACCAGTATCTGGATACTCAGAATGGTTTGAGCAGCCGTAGAGTTTTATCTATACGAAAAGATAAAAAGGGCTATATGTGGTTTCTCACTCACGAAGGAATAGACAGGTATAACGGAAAACAATACACACACTATAGCTTAACAGCCAACGGAAAACTATTGAACTTTTTTCCTAACTTGAACACTTTGCAAACAGATACGGCAGGAGTGGTTTGGGAGATAGGAAAAACCGGTCATCTATTCAGGTACAATTCCTTACAAGATAAATTTGAACTAGTTTGCGATTTTGCCAGTAAGGACAAAAGCAACAGCGGACTGCCGCTCACCGCTTCATTTCTTGACTCCAAAGACAACAATATATTGCTTTGCACTAAAAACAAACAATATCTTTTCGACATAGATACCCATGAACTTATTCAACTGGAAAGTCCTATCAAGGAAGAAATCACATATATTGCAAAATCTACGAACAACCAATATTTTCTGGCATCCAGCCACAAGATTTACTGTGCAAAATGAATCATGGCCGATTAGAAACAATCAAGCATCCGGAACTGGATAATTTTCATATAGTGAACTACATCTATTTTCATCCGGAAACCCAAATGCTAGTAATAGGTACCTTGCTGGATGGTATTTATCTATACAATATCCATAGCCGCCAACTGATTGATGTACACAACGGACTACAAGACATTAATGTCAACTCTATCATAGCAAGTAAAGAAAATGAAAACGAGGTGCTAATAGCAACTAATGGCGCAGGCGTATATAAATTAAACTTGGGCACTTACGAATTGACAAATTTTCTAAATGCCGACCACAACCATTCCAATAAAATGAACGGTAATATCATTAATGATATCTATATTGATGATGATCAAAAATTATGGATGGCAGTCTATCCTATAGGAATTACTGTATATTCCGAGAAATATCCCGGATATAAATGGATACAGCACTCTTACGACAATCCCAACTCACTGATAGATAACCAAGTGAACTATATATTGGAAGATTCTGAAGGAGATATTTGGTATGCGACCAATAATGGCGTATGTTGCTACCGTCCTTCCACCAAACAATGGACAAATTTATTATCAACTTATCAGCATGACACACCTAATCAAAATCATGTATTTATCTCTATATGTGAATCCCGGCCAGGAATTATTTTAGTAGGAGGATATATGTCGGGAATGTACAAAATAGATAAGAAAAACATGACCACACAATATTTTATTCCCCAGACATTAAATGATGACACCATAAAACCGGATAAATATATTCGTTGTATTTATAAGGATTGGGATAATCTGATTTGGGCCGGAGGATATTACAATTTAAAAAGTTATGATATGGATACAAAGGAAATGCATTGTTATAAAATGGATTTCCCTATCACCTATATCACCAATAAGGACGCCCACAATTTATGGATAGGAACTATCAATGGATTGTATCAGTTCAATAAGGTCAATCAAGAGCTCAAAGCGGTGAATCTAGACTCCGAACTAGGCTGCATAAATACTATTTATCAAAGTAAAAAGAACATCACTTTCATTGGTACACATGGTTCCGGTATATGGATTTACAACAATTATACAGAAAAAGTAACTAATTACCATGTCAATAATTCAGCTCTGATATCTAATAATATTCATTGCATACTGTCTGCTCTGGAAGACGATTTGATCATTAGTACAGAAAAAGGGTTGACCCGTTTCAAAACAAAAGAAAAAATATTCTCTAACTGGACAAAAGAACAAGGGTTGATGTCTACCAGCTTTAACCAAGCTGCCGGAGTACATACACGCGATAAAAAATTTATTTTCGGATGTGGAGACGGAGCCATTGAACTGGCAGATACCGTCACGCTGCCTCATCAATTCAAATCCAAAATGGTATTTGATAATTTCCGACTGCTCTATCAGAAAGTAATGCCCGGTGAAAAAGGTTCCCCTTTAAAAGAAGAAATTGATGATACCCGGCATATCATACTGAATTACGACCAGAATATTTTTTCATTGGATGTGTCTTCCATCAATTATGATAATCCCTCCAACATCGTCTATTCCTGGAAACTGGAAGGGTTTTATGATGAATGGACTTCACTCACGAACGATAACCGCATACGTTACACTAATATCGGTCCCGGTAAGTATAAATTAAGAGTGAGAGCCATCCTGATGGATGATCACCATTTGTTAGAAGAACGTTCACTTTTCATAACCGTAACCCCACCTTGGTGGGCTACTTTTTGGGCAGGCATTCTTTATCTGATCATTTTTATACTGGTCGGAGTAATTGTTTTGCGTTATTTGTGGCTTAGGAAAGACAGAAACAATTCAAAAGAAAAAATCCGGTTCTTTATCAACACGGCGCATGATATACGTACACCGCTGACTTTGATAAAAGCTCCTTTGGGAGAGATTCTTAAAAACGAAAACCTGTCCGAACAGGGAAGAATCAATATCAACCTAGCTATACAAAATACAGACAATCTGTCTGAGTTAGCCAGTAATCTGATTAATTTTGAAAAAGAGGAACTGTATACCTCCACTGTACATGTATCCCGATACGAATTGAACAACTATATCAAAAACTATTTGGAACAGTTCAATTTATATGCCCGCAAAAGACAGATAAATATCATATTTGAAACTAATTTCGAAAGCCAGGAAGTATGGCTGGACAGAAACAAGATGGATTCCATTATCCGTAACCTGATGACAAATGCCTTGAAATATACCTGTCAGGGGGGCAATGTCACTGTGCAAACTCAGAAAAATAAAAGTCATTGGTTCATCACTATTACAGATACAGGAATCGGGATCCCCGCCAATGAACAAAAGAAAATGTTCAAAAGCCTATTCAGAGGGAATAATGCCATCAATCTGCAAATCACAGGAAGCGGCATCGGCATGCTGCTTACCTACAAACTGATAAAAAGCCATGCCGGCAAAATATCAATGAGCAGTATAGAGAATGTAGGAACTACCTTCAAACTGGCATTCCCTATCAAAAGCCGGAAATACAACTACCGTATATTCAAAAAAGCTGATGTAATTGACCCGCTGCCTGTTATCGAAGGCAATCCGGAAGAACTGGTGAAAGAGATCAAAAACAAGCCAGCCAAAACACATGCCGCTTCCATTCTGATAGTGGAAGATAATATGGAATTGCGTACTTTCCTATTGCATACACTATCGGAAGATTATCATGTGTCTGATGTAGGAAACGGGCAAGAAGCACTGGATTTTATCAAAGAGCGACAACCTGATCTGATACTGTCGGATGTAATGATGCCTATCATGAATGGAAACAAAATGTGCAATATATTGAAAAGTAATATTGAAACCAGTCATATACCTATCATATTGCTGACCGCATTGAACGATAAAGAAAGTATTATCAAAGGCTTACAGACCAAAGCCGATAAATACATAGTCAAACCATTTGACATGGAAGTACTGAAAGCAAACATAACCAACGTTCTGGCGAACAGGGAAATCATGAAAAAGCGTTTCTCACAATTCAAATTCAATGCAGACGAGGTATCAGATGATCCGACGATCAGTTTGGAACAAGAATTTCTTTTAAAAGCTACCGACATCATAAAAAGTAGTATAAACAAAGAAATGAACGTAGAAAACCTATGTGATGCAATGAATATGAGCCGGAGTAGTTTATACAATAAAATAAAGGCCTTAACCAATGATTCGCCCAGTGACTTTATACGTAAAGTACGTATGAACGAAGCTAGCATTTTATTGAAAAGCAAACGTTATACCGTATCCGAAGTTTCGGATATGATGGGATTCAGTGATCCCAAATATTTTACGGATACATTTAAGAAATACTACGGAGTTCCACCAAGCACTTATATGAAACAAAATTAAAAAAATGAATTTCTATTTACAATCATTTCTTATCTTCTTAAAGATAGGACTATTTACCATTGGCGGAGGATATGCCATGGTTCCCCTAATTCAAGATGAAATAGTGGACAAACGAAAATGGATTGACAAAGAGGATTTTATTGATTTATTAGCCCTCACTCAGTCTGTACCCGGAATATTTGCTGTAAATATTGCCATATTTATCGGATATAAATTGCGTAAATTCCGTGGAGCATTGGCAATGGCTTTAGGCACAATACTCCCCTCTTTCTTTATCATATTGGCAATTGCCTTGTTCTTTCAACAGTTCAAACAATACCCAATTGTAGAGAATATATTCAAGGGAATTCGCCCGGCGGTAGTAGCCCTTATTGCAGCTCCCACTTTCTCCATGGCAAAATCCGCCAAGATAAACCGTTACACTGTCTGGATACCAATAGTATCCGCATTACTTATCTGGGTATTGGACGTATCCCCTGTCTACATTATCATAATAGCGGGCGTGGGAGGTTTTATATATGGCAAGTACAAACATAAATATTCATCCAAATGATTTTTCTATATTTATTCTACACATTCTGTAAAATAGGGCTCTTCGGTTTCGGAGGAGGCTATGCCATGTTGTCCATGATACAAGGAGAAGTAGTAACAAGATATAATTGGATCAGTGCCAGCGAATTTACAGATATCATCGCTATCAGCCAAATGACACCGGGTCCCATTGGCATCAACTCTGCTACTTATGTGGGATATACTGCGGTATTGAATGCAGGCTACAATGAAAGCTGGGCTATATTCGGTTCTTGCATAGCTACTTTTGCTGTAGTTTTTCCATCGTTCATATTAATGGTAATCATCAGCCGGTTCTTCTTGAAATACCAAAAGCATCCGGTTGTAGAAGCCGTATTCAAAGGGTTGCGTCCGGCAGTAGTAGGTCTGCTGGCAGCAGCTGCACTCGTCTTGATGAATGCTGAAAACTTCGGCAGTTATCAAATAGATTTGTATCAATTCATCATCAGTATAATTATTTTTCTAGTAACCTTTATAGGTACACGGAAATACAAAATCAATCCTATATTAATGATTATACTTTGCGGAGTGGCAGGGTTCCTGCTTTACTGAGAATAGGACGATTATGGGAAATCATCAAAAAAATCCGTATGATCGGCTCCGGAAATAATCATCAACTCTTTGTCATCACTGATTAGATAAAGCCGCAATAGATGGATTACAGATGTTATAACCTTTTCCTGATTTCAACATAAACAATATAGCACCCGGAAAACAGGCGGCATACAAATCAACTGCCACTGCCCCGGAATTCTTTATTCATCGATAGGACGTGAATATAATACCCAGGCAGTGGCAGTAAAAATAAAATCTAAAATTAAAGAAACACTCCCGCTTCTTACAGTTTTACTTTCTTTTTAGTACCCTTCGACTCATTGTGCAAACGATCCAACGCTGTCACCACATACTGGTACTTCGTTTTTCCATCGTTATAAGGTAATGGATAAAAATGGTCACGGGTAATGGCTACAATATGGGAAGCATCATCCAAATTGACTTTTTCTTTTTTATCAAAGCGATAAACCACATACTGTACAGCTTTGTCCATCTCGTCCTTTGCCTTCGGAGCTGTCCAGAAGAGTACCGGACCTTCATACGTCCATACCATCTTCACCTTCTTTACTTTACCTGGAGCCTTATCGTCCATAAAAGGAGATTCAGGAATCAAAGCCGGATAACGATGATACTCCTTCTCCAGCATAGTGCGGTAATTGCCGGCATTATCCACCACTGCAGCAGCATACCATTGACAACTTCCCTGCACGGTAGGAAGCGACCGTTGCAACTTCATTTTGGCAGGCATCTGGTTTTGTAACGGATTACGGGCATCCGCCTTGTTCACCGTACGCATCACATCCTGACCGATAAATAACGGACGCGAAGCGGCATGTTTTGCCCACCAATGTATCAAGTTGTCATAATCGGCAGCAGGATGACCTATTTCCCAATAAATCTGAGGGATATTATAATCTACCCAACCATTATTAATCCACATCAGCACATCTGCATACAAATCATCATAATTCTGAAGACCGCGTGTATCACTTCCATTCGGATCATTTTTCTTGTTGCGGTAGATACCAAAAGGAGAAACACCGAACTTCACCCACGGCTTACACTCGCGCACAGTTTCGTGAATTTCCTTTATCAGCACATTCACGTTGTCACGGCGCCAATCGGCTTTATTACTGTATCCGCGACCATATTGCGCAAAACTGACATGATCAGGAAAATCTTCGCCCGGGTTGGGATAAGGATAGAAATAATCATCCATATGAATGGCATCCACATCATAACGGGTAACAATATCGCGCACAATCTTGCAAATGTATTTACGGTTTTCGGGCAAAGCCGGATCAAAATAAAGTTGACCAGCATAATTCACGAAACGTTCCGGATTCTTATTATACGGATGAATGGGTGATAAGGCAGTAGTTCCCTTTGTCTTGGCACGGTAAGGGTTAATCCAGGCATGGAACTCCATTCCACGCTTATGGCATTCATCAATCATGAACTGCATCGGGTCCCAGTAAGGTGAAGGCACTCTGCCCTGCACTCCTGTAAGAAAGCGGCTCCACGGCTCATAAGAAGATTTATACAAGGCATCGGCTTCTGCACGTACCTGAAAAATTATCGCATTAATGCCTGCGCCCTGCAGACTGTTTAGTTGATTTATTAACAGCCGCTGTATCTTCTCTGTCGGCATTCCCTGGAACTGTCCATTCACACACTGAATCCATGCACCGCGGAACTCACGTTTAGGATAACGTGTCTGAGCACTGACGACAGAAGTAAAAAGTAGTGCTATCAATAAAAGAAGAATAGTTTTTGCTCTCATTTTGTTATTCTTGTTTAATACGCTTGCAAAGATAAGAAAACTTATAATTATCTTTGCATATTAAACCAAATTCAATAAAGAATGTCAGAAAGTAACTATATATCCATAAAAGGAGCAAAGGTAAACAACCTCAAAAACATCGATGTAAACATTCCACGCAACAAGCTGGTCGTCATCACGGGACTATCCGGTTCCGGAAAATCATCCTTGGCTTTTGATACATTATACGCTGAAGGTCAGCGACGCTATGTAGAAAGCCTGTCATCATACGCCCGTCAATTTCTGGGCCGCATGAGCAAGCCTGAGTGTGATTTCATTAAAGGTATACCACCCGCTATCGCCATAGAGCAAAAAGTGAACAGCCGCAATCCTCGTTCCACCGTGGGTACTTCCACCGAAATATATGAGTATCTGCGACTGCTCTATGCACGCGTGGGGAAGACTTATTCCCCCATTAGCGGGCAACTGGTGAAAAAACATAGTATTGAAGATATTGTAAACTGTATGCTTTCCTTTCCTAAAGGAACGAAATACACGGTTCTCACTCCTATGATGCCCCGTGAAGGCCGTACACTGCTCCAGCAACTGGAAATGGACTTGAAACAAGGATTTACCCGTATAGAGGTGAACCGTGAAATAGTCCGTATAGAAGATTTTCTGCAACAAACAGCTGCCGAAGATAAAAAACAAAACATCTATCTGCTGGTAGATCGCATGACAGCCGATGATAGCAAAGACAGTATCAGCCGCCTCACCGATTCTGCCGAAACAGCCATGTACGAGGGAGACGGAAATTGCCTCCTCCGCTTCTACTCTGCTGACGGAAGTACGCAGCTGTTCTCTTTCAGCACTAAATTCGAGGCCGACGGAATTAAATTCGAAGAACCGAATGACCAAATGTTTTCATTCAATTCCCCTCTCGGCGCTTGTCCCGAATGCGAAGGCTTCGGTAAAGTGATAGGTATAGATGAACATCTGGTGATTCCAAACCGTGCTCTGAGTGTATATGACGGAGCTGTCCTTTGCTGGCGCGGAGAAAAGATGGGGGAATGGCTACAGGAATTCATTCATGAAGCTCCCGCCCACGATTTCCCCATCTTCGCCCCTTATTATGAACTGACACAGGAACAAAAAGATTATTTATGGCATGGACCTAGAAATAAGGCCTGTATAGATTCTTTCTTCAAAATGCTGGAAGAAAACCAATATAAAATACAATATCGTGTGATGCTGGCACGATACAGGGGAAAAACTATTTGTCCTGTCTGCCACGGAACACGCTTGAAAAAAGAAGCCGGTTATGTAAAAGTAGGTGGAAAATCCATCTCTCAACTGGTTGACTTACCTATTCACGACTTAAAAGAATTCTTCCGCACTCTAGAACTAGATGCACATGACACAGCCATCGCCAAACGGATCTTAACGGAAATTACCAACCGCATCAACTTCCTCATGGATGTGGGTTTGGGATATCTTACACTGAACCGTCTCAGCAACTCGCTCTCCGGCGGTGAAAGCCAGCGCATCAATCTGGCCACCTCATTAGGCAGCAGCTTGGTAGGTTCACTCTATATCCTGGACGAGCCCAGTATCGGATTACACAGCCGTGACACCGACCGGCTGATAAAAGTACTTCGTCAGTTACAGGAGCTGGGAAACACCGTAGTAGTGGTAGAACATGATGAAGAAATAATCCGTGCTGCCGATTATATCATTGATATCGGTCCTCAAGCAGGACGTTTAGGAGGACAAATAGTATATCAAGGCAACATGAACGATCTTCAAAGAAACAGTAATAGTTATACGGTGCGCTATTTGTTGGGAGAAGAAAACATAGAGATTCCCCGATGCCATCGTCCGTGGAACAATTATATAGAAATAAAAGGTGCGCGTGAAAACAACCTTAAAGGCATTGACGTAAAATTTCCACTGAATGTAATGACGGTAGTTACGGGAGTCAGCGGTTCGGGGAAGAGTACGTTGGTACGTGATGTCTTTTACAAGGCATTGAAACGCGAATATAGTGAAGCTAGCGAACGGCCGGGTGAGTTCATCTCTTTGGAAGGAGATGTACAGCTGGTGAAAGATATTGAATTTGTAGACCAGAATCCTATCGGAAAATCATCACGCAGCAATCCGGTAACCTATGTAAAAGCATACGACGAAATACGAAAACTCTTTGCCGAACAGCCTCTTGCCAAGCAAATGGGATATACTGCCGGATATTTCTCATTCAATACCGAAGGCGGGCGCTGTGAGGAATGCAAAGGTGACGGTACGGTAACCGTTGAAATGCAATTTATGGCAGATTTGGTACTAGAATGTGAGTCTTGTCATGGAAAACGTTTCAAGAGCGACACGCTGGAAATAAAATTCCAAGACAAGAGCATCTATGACATTCTGGAAATGACAGTGAATCAAGCCATTGAATTCTTTGCCGAATACAATCAAAAAAAGATAGTGAAGAAACTAATTCCATTACAAGAAGTGGGATTGGGATATATAAAGTTAGGACAAGCCTCCTCCACTCTTTCCGGCGGCGAGAACCAACGCGTAAAACTAGCTTATTTTCTGAGCATAGAGAAAGCACAACCCACTATTTTTGTATTCGATGAACCAACCACAGGTCTGCATTTTCATGATATCAAGAAACTGCTGGAAGCATTTGAAGCCTTAATCAGCCGCGGACATACCATTATCATTATCGAGCATAATATGGATGTGATAAAATGTGCCGACCATGTGATTGACCTAGGACCCGAAGGAGGAAATATGGGAGGAAATCTGGTAGTTGCGGGCACTCCGGAAGAGGTTGCAGCATGTGCGGCATCTTATACGGGACAGTTTTTACGTGAAAAACTGGCGATGGATTCTCCTGATTGATTTTTTATTCACCGTTGATTGTCCAAACTGACACAAATTATTAAATATGATTATACGCAATATACCACTAGATGATAAATGGGAATTTAAAAGTGATTTATTCCGTTCTGTAAATTTAGCATTTTGTGGTATGATTGCAGAATCATTTTACTAAAAATCTGTTTTAATGTTTTCCGCATTGTCAATCTAAACGAAAATATGAGTAAATTTAGAATTGAATTAACAACCTTATAAATCAACAGAATATGAAAAAACTTTTTTTACTACTCTTGCTGTTCCCTTTCCTATTGGGATGTTCACAAAAAGAGAAAGAATTCACCGTTCTTCAATGGAACATTTGGCAAGAAGGAACTGTAATTCCCGGTGGTTACGACGCTATTGTGAATGAAATAGCCCGTCTTCGTCCGGACTTCGTCACATTGAGCGAAGTACGTAATTACGAAAACACCAATTTCACTGCCCGCCTAGTGCAATCATTAAAGGAAAAAGGAGAAACCTATTATTCCTTCTATACCTATGATACAGGTCTGTTAAGCCGATACCCCATCACTGATTCATTAACCGTTTTCCCCGAAAAGAATGACCACGGCAGTATCTATCGCCTTACAGCCGATATGAACGGACAGAAAATAGCAGTCTATACCGCTCATCTTGATTATTTGGATGACGCCTATTATAATGTACGCGGATATGATGGTTCTACTTGGGAAGAAATCCCTATCCCCACTACCGTAGAAGAAGTATTAAAGAGAAATGTAGCCTCACAACGCGATGACGCCATCAGACTATTCATTGAACAGGCAAAAAAAGATCGTGCAGCCGGCTACACCATCATTTTAGGAGGAGATTTTAATGAACCTTCACATCAAGATTGGACTGAAGAAACCAAAGACCTGTATGACCATCATGGCTTTGTAATCCCCTGGACAGTTCCTGTCCTGTTAGACGAAGCCGGATTGAAAGACGCCTATCGAGAATTCTATCCAGATGTATTAAACTATCCCGGCTTCACTTATCCTTCGGATAATCCGGCAAAGCCCGCCGACAAAATAACCTGGGCTCCCAAAGCAGATGAACGCGACCGTATAGATTACATTTGGTATTATCCCGAAAAGGGGTTGAAAGTGAAAGACGCCGCCATTTTCGGTCCGAAAAATTCCATAGTCCGTGCACAGCGTGTTCAGGAAACATCTAAAGACAAGTTTATAGAACCATTGGGCGTATGGCCTACAGACCATAAAGGAGTACTGGTTACTTTCCAATATCCCGCCAAATAATATCGTTTTTCCCAATATTTCTGTTATCTTTGTCCAATAACCTAATTTATTATCCTATGACCAAATGTACACATAAGCAGTTAATGACCGCCTGTATGTTAGCAGGCACATTGATGTTGGGAGCATGTACCAGTACTCCCCCTGTAACAAAAGAGGTATCCATTGTACCCATAACCAACCATCTGGAGGAAACAAACGGTGCTTTTGTATTGAAAAGTAATACCTCCATCGGTGTTATTGACGCCGAACTAATTCCCGCAGCCGAGTATTTGGCCGATATGCTTTCCGGTGCCACAGGCTACGACCTTAAAGTAAAAGAAGGCGAAGGAACCATCACCCTTGCCTTGGGGGATGTTCAAGGAAAAGAAGGTGCCTATACCCTGACAGCCGAGAGCGATAAGGTCAACATTACAGGTAACTCTTACGGAGGTGTCATTGCAGGTATCGAATCCCTCAGACAGCTGTTTCCCCCGCAAATAGAATCTAAAGAAATTGTTAAAGGTACAGACTGGGCCATACCGGCCGTTAACATTCAAGATGCCCCCCGCTTTGAATGGAGAGGCATCATGCTGGACGTATCCCGCCATTTCTACACAATAGGTGAGGTGAAAGAATTACTGGATGTCATGGCCCTTTACAAGATGAATAAATTCCACTGGCATCTTACCGATGACCAAGGATGGCGTATCGAAATCAAGAAATATCCTTTACTGACGGAAAAAGGAGCCTGGCGCAAATTCAATTCCCATGACCGCGAATGCATACGTCAGTCAAAGACTGACAACAATCCGGATATGGCAATTCCCGAAGACAAGATACGCATCGTAGAAGGTGACACCCTATATGGAGGCTACTACACTCAGGAAGATATCAAGGATGTCATAGCATACGCCAAAATACGAGGCATAGATATTATTCCCGAAATTGATATGCCGGGACACATGCTGGCAGCTGTGAGTAACTATGAAGGTGTTTCCTGTTTTAACGAAACCGGTTGGGGAAGCGTCTTCTCCTCACCTGTTTGTCCGGGGAAAGACTCCGCATTGGAATTCTGCAAGAATGTTTATGCAGAACTGATAGCCCTTTTCCCCTATAAGTATGTACATATAGGAGGTGACGAAGTAGAAAAAACCAATTGGAAAAAATGTCCGGACTGCCAGAAACGTATGCATGACAATAATCTGAAAACCGAAGAAGAACTGCAATCATGGTTCATTCATGACATGGAGAGATTCTTTAACGAGAAAGGCAAAGAAATGATAGGCTGGGATGAAATCATTGAAGGCGGATTGTCTAAAACAGCCACCGTAATGTGGTGGCGCAGCTGGGTAAAAGATGCAGCGACCAAGGCAACGGCACAAGGCAACCCTGTCATTTTCACTCCTAACGGACAATTTTATTTGGATTATGCAGAAGACAAGAATTCTATGGCAAGCATTTATAATCTGGATACGACAGACAACCTGACTCCCGAGCAGCAGTCGCTGATTTTAGGAGTGCAGGGAAATATTTGGTGCGAATGGATTCCTTCCAACGCACGTATGCAATATATGGCCATTCCACGTTTGCTGGCTATTGCCGAATTAGGTTGGAGCAAACCGGAGCAAAAAGACTGGAATGCCTTCAAACAACGCCTGTCTGATCAGTTTGAACGTCTCAATATCATGGGTATCAATTACCGTATACCCGATTTGGAAGGCTTTAATGCCGTCAACGCCTTTATCGGTGAAGGAGCCATCAATGTAACTTGCCTTGACCCCACTGCGGAAATTCACTATACCACTGATGGCAGTACTCCTACTTTACAATCTCCCGTATATGAAGGTCCCATCAAAGTGACTGAAACCACAGACTTTACTTTCTGCACCTTCCGCCCTAATGGAAAGAAAGGTGACATAGCCAAGACCCGTTTCATCAAAAGTGAATATACCCCCTCTGTAACTGCCGCTCCTTCCAATCCGGGTTTGAAAGCTACATGGCACGAATTTAAAGGAAATAAATGCAGTGAAATAGAAAAAGCTCCGGTCAATGGTACTTATCCAGTGGAAGACGTTATGATTCCTAAAAAAGTAAAAGGAAATATCGGACTGATTATCAAAGGATATTTCAATGCTCCTCAAGACGATATCTACACTTTTGCACTCCTGTCCGACGATGGTAGTACATTGACCATAGACAGTGAACAGATAGTAGACAATGACGGGCCTCACGGACCTAAGGAAATAGTGGGACAAAAGGCATTGGCGAAAGGATATCATCCAATGGAATTACGTTATTTCGACCAAAACGGAGGACAACTGAAATTAAAAGTAACAGGTAGTGATGGTAAAGAAATTCCGTTCACGCATCTCTATGCGCATTAATCTCACATAAAAAGTTTTTCCACCACAGATTATACAGATTTACATAGATTGAATTTCAATGAATTCTCCCATTCAATAATCTGCGTAATCTGTGGTGGAATTACATCAATCAGAAGTAAACTCCGAACCCTATCTTGAAGCCTAATTTACTAAATTCTGAAATATCACTAAAACTCAAGTCATAATATACAGACGGCTCAATAGTCACATTTCTGCCCAAGAAAAAAGCATATCCGACTTCCGGTGTCAAACAAACCAGATTCTTTTTAAATCCTACACAAGAAAGGTGCTTATACGCCATTCCCAATCCTCCATAAATACCGCAACTGGAAAAATAATAACGTCCTTGTGCACCAATACTGGTTTCATCCATTCCATGTTCTACATAATTGCCCTTAAAATTCAGCAATACAGCCACATTATCGGCTACAAACGCACCACCGGTCAAAGCGAAACCAAAATTTGTACCCTCATTCTTGCTATGAGATAGGTCAAGCCCTGTCAATGAAGCATTCACATACCATACCTCCTTCTCAAATTGAGCATGTGCACTCAGTGCAGTCATTACCAACAGCATCAAGCTGACTAAAATTTTCTTCATAATGTTGTCGTTTAATAGTTATTTTTTATTTTCCAAATCACGTTCACGTCTTTCCTCCGCCTTTTCTTTCTTACGAAGGACAATCCATAACAACGCTATTATCATATAGGATAAACCTACTGTGAGATACTTTTCCGTATCACTTATTTCCGTATTACGCGGAATAAAATAAACGGCCATCGCTGTAGTATAAACCAACAAAGCGACAGGCAACCAAATCGATTTTCTATATTTTTTCATAAACTATGCTGTTTTGTTTCCTATACCAACTTACAAACCCTATAGCGGCTACCAACGTACAAAGACCACCGATTATATAAGATACATAATCAGAAAGTGCCAATCCTTCGGGAGCAATGCAAATATAAGTAGAACATACAGCCGTCATAAACAAGGCAGGAAACAAGGTAATATAATAATTCTTTTTCGCACGTACCAGAAAAACAGTGACCGCCCACAAAGTAAACACAGACAAAGCCTGATTACACCAGGCAAAATAACGCCATATCATATCAAATCCTGTCGCATCACGCTGACTGTACAACAATATACCGATAGTTACCGCAAAAATAGGAATACAAATCAATAAACGTTTCGCTATACTTTTTTGTTCCAAATGCATAAAATCGGCAACAATCAAACGAGCTGAACGTAAAGCGGTATCTCCACTGGTAATAGGAGCGGCAATTACCCCCAGTACAGCCAATAAACCTCCTATCGTACCCAACCATTCCTTGGTTATGCTGTCCACAATAATCGAAGCATTACTCTCCTCCATACCATTTTGATGAAAAAAACAAGTAGCGGCAGCAGCCCAAATCAATGCCACGATCCCTTCGGTCACCATCGCTCCATAAAAAATAGGACGGCCATACTTCTCATTCTTCATACAACGTGCCATCAACGGAGATTGTGTGGCATGAAAGCCACTGATTGCCCCACAAGCAATAGAAACAAACATGATAGGAAAAATTGGTAATCCGGCAGGGTGGGTATTATGCAGCCCGTCCGTAATTTCGGGCAATGCCGGATGATTCCATAACAACATCACCAAAATCCCCACCGCCATAAACAATAAAGCAATGGCAAACAACGGATATATTTTTCCTATAATCTTATCTACCGGCAACAATGTAGCCAACATATAATAGACAAATACGACTATAATCCAAAAAGTAACATCCATATACTCCGGAGTAAGTTTGGCAAGCAATCCGGCAGGTCCTGCCACAAAAACCGCTCCGACTAATATCATCAGCACAACCGTAAAACCGCGCATCAACTGCTTTGTGGGAAGGCCTAAATAACGACCGATAATTTCCGGCAAACTCTCGCCATCATGCCGAATGGAAAGCATTCCGGACAAATAATCGTGTACCGCCCCGGCAAAAATGGTACCTAAAACAATCCACAAATAAGACGCCGTACCAAACTTCGCTCCCATTATAGCACCGAAAATAGGTCCTAAGCCGGCTATATTCAAAAATTGAATCATGAAAATCTTCCAAGTAGGAAGTGGAATAAAGTCAACACCATCCGCCATGGTCAGGGCAGGTGTCTTCCTTGTCTTGTCAGGACCGAACACACGTTCCACATAACTTCCATACAAAAAGTATCCGCCTACAAGAACCAATAATGCAATAATAAAGGTTATCATATTCTATTTTTTGTTTTGTTGGGGCAAAAGTAACGAATTAATTGATTACTTCGTATCTTTGCCCTAAAATTAAAGTAAATGCGAACATTCTTTATAACTTTATTACTAGTCATAGTGAGTTTATCACCCGTTTTCTCACAACCTAAATATGAAATCCGTGCCACCTGGCTCACTACGCTCGGAGGAATGGACTGGCCTCGTAACAAGGCAGTAAACGCATCAGGCATCCGGCGTCAGCAAAAAGAATTATGTGATATACTGGATCGCCTGAAAGCCGCCAATTTCAATACGGTATTGTTGCAAACCCGTCTGCGCGGAGATATGATTTATCCTTCCGCCATAGAAACTTTCGCCGAATCACTGACTGGTAGCACAGGAGGGAATCCCGGATATGACCCTTTGGCTTTCGCCATCGGAGAATGCCACAAACGCGGCATGGAACTACATGCATGGATTGTTACGATTCCTGCCGGAAACACCCGTCAAGTACAATTGCAAGGACGTAGCTCCGTAGTACGGAAAAACCGGACTATTTGCAAACTTTATAAAGGTAACTGGTACTTGGACCCGGGAAATCCGGGAACCAAAGAATATCTGTCATGCATCGTAAAGAAATAACTTCCCGTTATGATATAGACGGCATTCATTTCGATTACATCCGCTACCCTGAGCAAGCCGACAACTTTCCCGACAAGGACACCTACCGGAAATACGGCAAAGGTAAGGAGTTGAAAACAATGGCGGCGTGATAATATCACAGATATTGTGCATAGGCTCTATACCGACATCAAGACTATCAAACCCTGGGTGAAAGTCAGCAGTTCCCCTATTGGCAAATACCGAGATACCAACCGATATCCCTCCCGTGGATGGAACGCTTATCATGTAGTTTACCAAGATGCTCAGAAATGGCTAAAAGAAGGTATTCATGATGCGTTGTTCCCGATGATGTATTTTCAGGGAAATAATTTCTATCCTTTTGCATTGGATTGGAAAGAGAATTGCGGTAACCGCTGGATAATACCTGGTTTGGGTATTTATTTCCTCTCTCCCGACGAACAAAATTGGCCGTTGGACGAAATAGTCCGCCAACTTCATTTCACCCGTCAGATAAAACTAAACGGACAAGCCTACTTCCGCAATCGTTTTCTATTGAACAACACCAAAGGCATTTGGGACGAACTCCAAGAGAATTTCTATACCACTCCGGCATTGATTCCCCCAATGACCTGGATGGACAGCATCCCCCCATCCACTCCGGCCATGCCTTCCCTGCAACTGTTGCCGGACGGCAAAATGCACATGAGCTGGCAGATTTCCACAGATAACAACGGAGGTCTTGTCACCTATCATCTTTATGCCTCGGATACCTATCCGGTAGATATCACAGATGCCGGAAACTTACTGGAAACCTATCTCACCCATACGGAATACGAATATACCCCTATTTCACCTTGGCGACAAAAACGTTATTTTGCCGTAACAGCTGCCGACCGTTTTGGAAACGAAAGTGCTCCCTTGGAACTGAATGCAATTTCAGAAACGGACATGCCTTTACTAAATGACGGAGATATTCTCACCCTGCCTGAAATAAAAGAGGCAAAGACAGTGAAAATATTTACTGCTACCGGTGAAGAAATAAAATATTTTGTTTATGCACCCCAAATGTCCATAGCCTCATTACCCGGCGGATTCTATACAGTATATATCTTGAATAATGCAGGAGCACAAACCTTTGTCGGAACAATCGTAAAATAAACACATAGCAAAAAGTAAATTTGGGCAAAGCGTAGCGAAGTACATTCAAAGTGTTATTCTACGTGAAGAAAGGCAGTGCCAAACCCAACGGAAACCTGCCTCTGATGTGTTGTATCACGGTGGACGCGGAAGTTGTAACAAAATACTCAAAGATATAGGCATACAATGCGGTTTCAAGGTTCGTTTGACCTACCACGTGGCAAGACATTGTGCATTGTCTTTATCGCTCAAATTGAATGGGTTGCAAAGATTGGCTTCTTGATAGGTAACGATTTAGAAACGAGCGAAGTTCTGTATTCTGCCTTGTTAAACCCAAAGAACGCTGACTTCAAATGCAAAGGTAGTGGATTAGTTTGGATTATTATCATTCTTGTCCTTTAATCTTTTGATTTCTTTATCAAAATCACTTTCAAGCAAATCCATTTCGCGTTTGCGATAGATGGCGAATTCCTTTTCTGCCTTTTCAATCGCCTGTTTATGTGAAATACGTCCCTTATCAATCAAAACCTTTCGTTTATGGGCAATAATCTGATTATCCAGTGCCTCTATCCAATCTTTCATGGTCATGGGATTCATTTCCAATGCCTGGAACTCGGCAAAGTCCAAGAAACCGGAAACAAGCAGATTCAAACGCTGGAGTTCTATTTCTGACAAATAGTTCTTGGCAATCTTCACATCATCCTTAGTCACATAGTTGCCTTTGAAGTTCGTCATACCCACAAACGGCTTCTCATTATCCACACGATTGTAGATAACTTCCGCTGCCGTATTTTCGTGAACGGCATAATGGAGCTTGTTTTGCACGGTGGCAAAAAACATCTTTGTCATCTCGTCCCGTGGGTCATAGTCCGTGGCTGTGGCATATATGTCCGTAACCTGTTGATAGAAGTTACGTTCACTACTACGAATATCCCTGATGCGTTGCAGCAACTCACGGAAGTAACGATTACCCCCTTGCTTCAACCGCTCATCATCCATAGCAAATCCCTTTTGGATATATTCATGAAGCCGTTGAGTCGCCCAACGGCGAAAACGGGTTGCAACCTGAGATTGCACACGATAGCCCAAGGCGATAACCATGTCAAGATTGTAATGGTCAATGTTACGTCTCACCTGACGATTGCCTTCCCGACGAACTAACAAGAATTTCTTGTTAGTTGCTTCTGTGAATAATTCTCCGTCTTTATAGATGTTATCTACATGTTGGCTGATATTCTGTTGTGTAGTACAATATATTTCCGCCAACTGATTCTGTGTCAGCCACAAATCTTCATCGGAAAAGCGAACAGACACACGTATTATCTCATTATCGTCTTGATAGAGTATTATTTTGTTATTCTCACTCATGATTAGCGATTGTCTTTTTTCTTGGAATTTGAACGATAAAGGCTATCAGTGATGAAACCTCTAAATATATCTTCATTAAGAAATTCTAAAGTACGATTTGGCTCAACAACATTATTGGTCGGTAACACTAACTCATTGTTCCCATTAATTTGTGCATTGATTCCATATTTCTTTAAAAAACTTGTTTTCGTTCGAGACGTCTTTCGCATAAAAGTAGCAATGTTGTTTGTGCTAGATAATAATTTTATGAGTCGACGAGTTTTTATGTTTGCGATATGTTTTATATTCTCTGCATTTACATCTATACCTTTTATTTCGCCAAATGATTCAATTTCTGTATTTGTGGCTTCTGTAACAAAATCTATTAGCGAAAATATTTGATTTGCAATTGTATAACTTTGAAAGTACAATTTCCCATTTTCATATATTGCATGAATTTTATCTTCTACGATAAAGGCAGAAGTATTCATTTTAGCAAAAATGTTTCCATGCTCATCTTGCAGTTGGCTTCTTGCCATGTCTGTAAGGCTGATGTAGTCTTCTTCATTGTACTTGACAACGCTAATATCTGTATTTTGAACAGTAATTTTTGCCATTGTAATTGATGCATTGAGTTTCAATCACAAAGATAGCTATAATTTGTGAGGTTGCATTCTTTTTATATGGACTATCTACAAAGATAGGATGCAGTTTTTTTGATAGTAGGCATTATTCCCCGAATAATTTTATTAACTTTATAAATGCAAAGAGTTGTTTGACAGCATAGCACCGCAAATCGCTGATATTCGCACGGTTACTAAATCGTTACCTCTGTTTCTCAAATACTACGCTAAAAGTTTATTCTTCAATCGGTTGTATCAAACTGATGAAAATCTAAAATAAAATGCAAACTGCTTCTTTGGCATGACACATTATGTCGTTGCAGATGCCCGGCTCTCAAAAAGTTTGTCTGCCGGGCATATCCATCTTTGTCATTAAGTTATAATCTGATAAAACTTTACGTACTGTTATTTTTTATTTCCGCACTGCAATGTTTTTGTTCCGCCACCGCATTATACTGATATACAACGATATGCAGTGACAGAATTTTCTGTATCCCCACAAAGTGTTTTTTTTCGTTTTTCCTTGCGGAAGCCAGCTCGTCAGATGCCGGTTGTCATATTGGATACGTAATCTTGGTATATTTACGGCAGTATCCGTGCAAGAAGAGTGCACCATCTGTACCATCACCCAGATGAACAGGCCCTATCATTCGGGTGAAGAGCCGTTGTCACCTGTGTGAAACTGCCGCTTCACACAGGTGAAGCAATAAAGCCATAAGGCTGTTTTCATGGTAACATACTGCCGGCAAGGTACATCTGTTGGAGTTTTGCCGCTATGGGTATGGTGGGCGCAATGTGGTACATTGACCGGCGATTACCAACCGTTTCGGGGCCTTTACAGATATTTTCACACCGGAACATACTGATAATGAAGACGATGAGATGACGGGGGAATTTTATATTTCACGTTAAATTAGGCCGTGTTTTCTTTTATAGTCTTTAAGATCTTTGATATTGATGGGGGGGTGGTTGTACTATGCGTCTTTCTTTATAACGCTATATTGACAAGGCATTGTAACATATAAATAGTGTATGATATTAATGCCTGTTCGATATACATATTAAATTTACTCGTCTAAAAAATAAGAGCATAGCAATAAATCTAAAACAGGAACGGCAATAATATGGGAACAGAATAAATCCCTTCTCCTCTTTTATTTTCATAAAACTCAAGGCTATAAGCAAAATAATAACTATTTTTGCACATTCAATTGAATAAAATATATAACTCATGAGCAATCAACGATACATGCAGCGCGGTGTGTCAGCATCCAAGGAAGATGTGCACAACGCCATTAAGAACATTGACAAAGGTATTTTTCCGCAAGCTTTTTGTAAAATCATCCCCGATATTCTAGGCGGAGATCCTGAATATTGCAACATTATGCACGCTGACGGTGCAGGTACCAAATCATCACTGGCTTATTTGTATTGGAAAGAAACCGGCGATTTAAGCGTATGGAAAGGCATTGCACAAGATGCACTGATTATGAACATCGATGACTTGTTGTGTGTAGGTGCAGTAGATAATATTCTGGTTTCATCAACTATCGGCCGTAATAAGCTACTCGTTCCGGGTGAAGTCATTTCCGCTATCATCAACGGAACGGATGAACTGTTGGCCGAACTTCGCGAAATGGGTGTAGGCGTATACGCTACCGGAGGCGAGACTGCTGATGTAGGTGACTTGGTTCGTACCATCATCGTAGATTCTACCGTAACATGCCGCATGAAACGTACCGATGTCATTAACAATGCCAATATTCGCCCGGGTGACGTCATCATAGGTCTGGCATCTTACGGACAGGCTACTTATGAAAAAGAATACAACGGAGGCATGGGCAGCAACGGACTCACCAGCGCCCGCCACGACGTGTTCGCAAAATACCTGGCCGAGAAGTATCCCGAAAGCTATGACAAGGCAGTACCCGAAGAACTAGTGTACAGTGGCAATTTGAAGCTGACCGATGCTGTAGAAGGAAGTCCGCTGGATGCAGGAAAGCTGGTACTCTCACCTACCCGTACCTATGCTCCGGTAGTGAAGAAATTACTGGATGCGCTCCGACCTGAAATTCACGGAATGGTTCACTGCTCAGGCGGTGCTCAAACCAAAGTCCTGCACTTTGTAGGAAACAATTGCCGTGTAGTAAAGGACAACCTGTTCCCCGTTCCCCCTCTGTTCAAAACCATCAAGGAACAAAGCGGCACCGATTGGGAAGAAATGTACAAAGTATTTAATATGGGCCACCGCCTGGAAGTTTACCTCTCACCCGAACATGCCGAAGAGGTGATCGCCATCAGCAAGTCATTCAATATTGACGCGAAGATCGTGGGACGTATAGAAGAAAGTGACAAGAAGGAGCTAATTATCAAAAGTGAGTTTGGAGAATTCAAATACTGACAAGCAATATTATAATAACACTTCCAAGCCTGCTACATTGAAAAAAAGATTTTTTTATGGCATAGGAGCAATAATATGCTCATTAGTTACGATTGATACAATACGCGAGTTGTATTTCATCTCTACCGCATGGGGTCATGAAACAACTTGGCATGACATACTATATACAGTAAGAAAAGTACTTGCCATACTTGGGTGGATATTACTCACTTGGTATGTCGCAAATAAATGTTTAGAAAAGAATGGCAGAAAACAATAATACATTACTTGAGAAATTAGACGGGTTAGTGGCTCGCTTTGAGGAAGTTTCCACCCTCATTACAGACCCTAATGTCATAGCTGACCAAAAACGTTATGTCAAGCTCACCAAGGAATACAAGGACTTGAATGACATCATGAAAGCCCGTAGAGAATATATACAATGCCTGAATGGACTGGAAGAGGCCAAACAAATCATGACTAACGAATCCGACCCGGAGATGAAAGAGATGGCACGCGAAGAGGCAAATCTCTGCGAAGTCCGCATCCCAGAACTGGAAGAGGAAATCAAACTGTTACTCGTTCCTGCGGATCCGCAAGATGACCGAAATGCCATTCTGGAGATACGCGGTGGTACGGGAGGTGATGAAGCCGCCATTTTTGCAGGCGACTTGTTCCGTATGTACTCCAAATACTGCGAGACAAAAGGTTGGAAACTGGAAGTATCCAGCGCCAATGAAGGAGCAGCAGGAGGTTTTAAGGAAATTATCTGCTCCGTAACCGGAGATAAAGTATATGGCACTCTGAAATATGAATCGGGCGTACATCGTGTACAACGTGTACCAGCCACCGAAACCCAAGGACGTGTACATACTTCAGCCGCATCAGTCGCCGTTTTACCCGAAGCCGAGCCTTTTGATGTGGAAATTAACGAAGGGGAAATCAAATGGGACACTTTCCGAAGCGGTGGTGCCGGCGGACAGAACGTAAATAAGGTGGAATCCGGAGTACGCCTGCGCTACAACTGGAAGAACCCCAACACCGGAATAGTAGAGGAAATCCTGATAGAATGTACCGAAACCCGTGACCAGCCGAAGAATAAAGAACGAGCCCTTTCTCGCCTGCGTACCTTTATATATGATAAAGAACACCAAAAGTACATTGACGACATTGCCAGCAAACGCAAAACGATGGTATCTACCGGAGACAGATCGGCAAAAATACGTACCTACAATTATCCACAAGGACGTATCACCGACCACCGCATCAACTATACCATTTACAATTTGGCCGCCTTTATGGATGGCGACATTCAAGACTGCATTGACCATTTGACTGTAGCCGAGAATGCAGAACGTTTGAAAGAGAGCGAATTATAATTTAAATATCGTAAACCATAAACTGTAAACATAGCAATGAACAAGCAACAATTATTTGAAAATATCCAAAAGAAAAAATCATTCCTCTGTGTAGGACTAGACACCGACATAAAGAAGATCCCCGAACATCTGTTAAAAGAAGAAGATCCTATCTTCGCTTTCAACAAAGCCATCATTGACGCTACCGCCCCTTATTGCATCGCCTATAAACCCAATCTGGCCTTTTATGAAAGCATGGGCGTAAAAGGATGGATCGCTTTCGAAAAGACTGTAGAATACATCAAGGAAAACTATCCGGACCAATTCATCATTGCCGATGCAAAACGTGGCGATATCGGAAACACTTCGGCCATGTATGCCCGCACATTCTTTGAAGAGCTGGACATTGACTCAGTCACCGTAGCTCCTTACATGGGTGAAGACAGCGTGACTCCCTTCCTGAGTTACGAAGGCAAATGGGTAATCCTGCTAGCGCTTACCAGCAACAAGGGTTCCCACGACTTCCAGCTGACCGAGGACACCAACGGCGAACACCTTTTCGAAAAAGTATTGCGCAAATCACAAGAATGGGCCAACGATGAAAACATGATGTACGTAGTAGGCGCCACACAAGGACGCGCTTTCGAAGACATCCGTAAAATTGTTCCCAACCACTTCCTGCTTGTACCTGGAATCGGCGCACAAGGAGGTTCTCTAGAGGAAGTCTGCAAATATGGCATGAATAGTACCTGTGGACTTATTGTTAATTCAAGCCGTGCCATTATCTATGCGGATAAAACTGAGAATTTTGCGACTGTAGCAGGACAAGAAGCTCAGAAAGTCCAGGCACAGATGGAGAAAATAATGTGCCAATAAAACAATGTGCTAATATGCAAATTACCAGGTAGATACATAGCGTAACACATTGGTTTAAGCATATCAGCACACTGAATAATTATTCCCCATGAGTGACCGAAAAATTATAAATGACCCCGTCTTCGGGTTTATCAACATCCCGAAGGGGTTACTATATGACATTGTATGTCACCCATTGCTGCAACGTCTTACCCGCATCAAGCAACTGGGCCTGTCCTCTGCTGTATATCCGGGAGCACAACATACCCGTTTCCAACACTCATTAGGCGCTTTCCACTTAATGAGCGAAACGATCAAGCACCTTACCGCCAAAGGTAACTTCATCTTTGACAGCGAAGCGGAAGCCGTACAAGCTGCCATCCTGTTACACGACATCGGACACGGTCCCTTCTCCCATGTGCTGGAAAACACATTGGCAGGAGGCGTTTCACATGAAGAAATCTCCTTGATGCTGATGGAACGAATGAACAAGGACATGAAAGGTCAACTCAATCTTGCCATACAGATATTCAAAGATGAATATCCCAAGAAATTCCTGCACCAACTGGTCAGCGGTCAATTGGATATGGATCGTTTGGACTATCTGCGGCGTGACAGTTTCTATACCGGTGTATCCGAAGGCAATATCGGGTCCGCCCGCATCATCAAAATGCTTGATGTAAAAGACGATCACCTGGTAGTAGAATCCAAAGGCATTTACTCCATCGAAAACTTCCTGATGTCCCGCCGCCTGATGTACTGGCAGGTATATCTGCACAAGACCTCCGTTGCCAGTGAAAAAATGCTGGTCAACACTCTGACACGAGCAAAGGAATTAGCCTTACGTGGCGTAGAGCTGTTCGCTTCACCCGCTTTAAGATTCTTTTTATACCATCCTATTGATAAAAAAGAATTTTATAACAGCCCGGATTGTCTTGAAAATTTTATTCAATTAGATGATAATGACATATGGACTGCACTGAAAGTTTGGAGCAATCACAGCGATGTGGTATTGTCCACTCTGAGTCGTGGAATGATTAACAGGAAACTATTCAAAGTAGAGGTAACCTCCTCTTCCATCACAAAAGCACGAAAAGAAGAAATTCTTTAAGAATAAGTAAGCAACTGAATATCAATAAGAAAGAAGCAGAATACTTCCTATCCATATCCAGTATAGAAAACAATATGTATAAAAAGGAGGATGACAGTATTGAAATCATCTATAAAGATGGAAGCACCCGCGATATAGCCAAGGCTTCGGATATGCTCAACATCTCTCTTCTCTCCCGAAAAGTCAAAAAATATTATATATGTTACCTGCGTTCCGAAAACGACGGACATTAAATAATTAGCGAATTGTACGGATATATAAAAAAAAAATGCGTAATTTGCATAATTAATGATGTGTTTACACTAACATGTAACACGCAAGTAACAAAACTGAAACATTTAGAACATAAAGAATTAGACAGTATTATGGAGTTCTCAGCTAAACAAATTGCGGAATACATCCAGGGAATTATTGTTGGCGATGAAAACGCAACTGTGCATACTTTTGCTAAAATAGAGGAAGGCGTGCCGGGAGCGATTTCTTTTCTTTCAAATCCTAAGTATACTCATTACATTTACGATACTCAGTCTACCATTGTGTTGGTAAACAAAGATTTCGTTCCCGAGCAAGAAGTAAAAGCTACCTTAATCAAGGTAGACAACGCCTACGAAAGTCTGGCTAAACTACTGACCCTCTATGAAATGAGCAAACCTAAAAAGACTGGTATAGATCCGCTGGCATACGTTGCCCCCACTGCGAAGTTGGGGAAGGATGTATATATCGCTCCGTTTGCCTGCGTAGGCGATGGTGCTGAGATTGGTGACAACACTTCCCTCCACCCGCACGCTACTGTAGGAAGCCATGCCAAAGTAGGTAATAATTGTACACTTTATCCACATGCCACCATCTATCACGACTGCTTGGTAGGAAACCACTGTACCCTGCATGCAGGCTGCGTAATCGGTGCTGATGGATTCGGATTCGCACCTTCTCCCGAAGGGTACGAAAAAATTCCACAAATAGGTATTGCCATCATAGAAGATAATGTGGAGATTGGTGCTAATACCTGCGTAGATCGTGCCACCATGGGCGCCACCATTGTACATAAAGGAGTGAAACTGGATAACCTGATCCAGATAGCACACAATGTAGAAGTAGGAAGCCACACTGTCATGGCATCACAGGTGGGTATTGCCGGTTCCACCAAAGTAGGTGAATGGTGCATGTTTGGCGGACAAGTAGGACTAGCCGGACATATTAAGATAGGTGACAAGGTAGGTATCGGCGCACAAGCAGGCGTTCCCGGTAACGTGAAATCCAACGAGCAAATTCTAGGCACTCCGGCCATCGATGCCAAGAATTTCATGAAATCATCGGCCGTATACAAAAAACTACCCGAAATTTACACCACACTGAACGCCATGCAGAAAGAAATAGAAGAATTAAAAAAACAACTAAATAAATAAACCCCATGTTGAAACAGAAGACATTAAAAGGCAGTTTTTCTTTAAATGGAAAAGGCCTTCACACCGGAGTAAACTTGACGGTGACATTCAATCCTGCACCGGACAACCACGGGTATAAAATCCAACGAATTGATCTTGAAGGACAACCAATAATTGATGCCGTAGCAGAAAACGTAGGTGATACTACCCGCGGCACTGTGCTGATGAAAAACGGAATAAAAGTAAGTACAGTAGAACATGCTTTGGCAGCTCTTTATGCAGCTGGTATAGACAACTGCCTGATTCAGGTAAGCGGTCCCGAATTCCCTATTCTGGACGGCAGTGCTAAAGCGTATGTAGAAAATATACAGCGTGTAGGAATCGAAGAACAGAATGCTGTCAAGGATTACTATATCATAAAATCAAAAATCGAATTCAGGGACGAGGAAACCGGATCTTCCATCATTGTTCTTCCGGACGAAAATTTCAGTGTGAATGCACTGATCTCTTATCAGTCTAAAATACTGTCCAATCAGTTCGCCACACTGGAAGACATGGCTAAATTCCCCACCGAGGTAGCTTCCGCGCGTACCTTTGTATTCGTCCGCGAAATAGAACCATTGCTGGGTGCCGGACTGATTAAGGGAGGCGATCTGGACAACGCCATCGTAATCTACGAAAAAGAGATGAGCCAGGAAAACTACGACAAGCTGGCAGACGTCATGGGGGTTCCCCACATGGACGCCACCAAACTGGGCTACATCAACCATGTTCCCTTGGTATGGGACAACGAACCGGCCCGCCACAAACTGCTGGATATCATCGGAGACATGGCACTGATCGGCAAGCCCATCAAGGGACGCATTATTGCCACCCGTCCGGGGCACACTATCAACAACAAGTTTGCCCGCCAGATACGCAAAGAAATCAAACTTCACGAAATACAGGCTCCGTCCTATAACTGCAACGAAGCTCCCATCATGGATGTCAACCGCATCCGCGAACTGCTTCCGCACCGTTATCCTTTCCAGCTAGTGGACAAAGTCGTTGCCATTGGCGCCAATCACATTGTCGGTGTGAAAAACGTAACCGCCAACGAACCCTTCTTCCAGGGACACTTCCCACAGGAACCTGTCATGCCGGGTGTGCTTCAAGTAGAAGCCATGGCACAATGCGGTGGTCTGCTTGTTCTTAATTCAGTGGACGAACCCGAAAGATACTCCACCTACTTCATGAAAATAGACGGTGTGAAATTCCGCCAGAAAGTAGTGCCGGGAGACACTTTATTGTTCCGTGTTGAATTGTTGGCTCCTATCCGCCGGGGCATCTCCACAATGAAAGGATATGTGTTTGTAGGCGAGAAAGTAGTCTGCGAAGCCGAGTTTATGGCACAAATAGTAAAAAATAAATAACCACTAAAAAAACAACATGATTAGTCCATTAGCATATATACATCCCGAAGCAAAAATTGGTGAGAATGTAGAAATCGGTCCTTTTGTGTTTATCGACAAGAATGTAGTTATCGGTGATAACAACACAATCATGCCTAACGCCAATATACTGTATGGCTCACGCATAGGGAACGGCAACACCATTTTTCCGGGAGCTGTTATAGGCGCTATTCCCCAGGATTTGAAATTCCGCGGTGAAGAAACGACTGCCGAAATAGGTGATAACAACACCATTCGCGAGAATGTAACCATCAATCGTGGTACAGCGGCTAAAGGCAAAACCATAGTGGGCAGTAACAACCTGTTGATGGAAGGGGTACACGTAGCACATGATGCCATCATAGGCAGCGGTTGCATCATAGGCAATGCCACCAAGATGGCAGGTGAAATTATCATTGATGATAACGCCATTATCAGCGGCGCCGTATTGATGCACCAATTCTGCCGGGTAGGCGGTTATGTAATGGTACAGGGCGGTTCACGTTTCAGCAAGGACATTCCTCCTTATATTATAGCAGGGCGCGAACCCATTGCCTACGCAGGAATCAATATCGTAGGACTCCGCCGCCGCGGATTCTCTAATGAACTAATAGAGAATATACACAACACCTATCGCATTATTTATCAAAATGGTATGAACGTTACCGATGCCTTGGAACAAGTACGCAAAGAAATACCTATGAGCAAAGAAATAGAATATATTATTTCTTTCATAGAAAATTCTCAAAGAGGTATCATCAGATAACAAAGTTTTTTATAACTTTACTGCACGAAAAAAAAGTTATATAGTATATACAGTATAAATATATGATTTACAGATTTACACTAATCTCTGATGAAGTCGATGATTTTATAAGAGAAATAAAGATAGACTCGGAAGCAACTTTCTTTGATTTGCACGAAGCAATATTGAAAGCGGCAGGATATAAAGATGACCAGATGACCTCTTTCTTCATTTGTGATGACGACTGGGAGAAAGACCAGGAAATCACACTGGAAGATATGGGAAGCAGTTCGGAAGAAGACAGCTACATCATGAGAGAAACCCGCTTGAGTGATTTGGTGGAAGACGAAAAGCAAAAATTGCTGTATGTATTCGACCCGTTGGCAGAACGAGTGTTTTTCATTGAACTGTCGGAAATCATCACCGGCAAAGACCTTGACAAAGCAGTGTGTTCGCGCAAAGCCGGAGAAGCCCCGAAACAAACCGTCGACTTTGACGAAATGATGGCAAAAAGCAATAGCGGAAATCTGGATATAGACGAGAATTTCTACGGCGACCAGGACTTCGATATGGAAGACTTTGATCCCGAAGGATTTGATATGGGCGGTGCCTCCTCACCGGACCCTTATGAGCAAGAAAACTATTAATCTTAACGGGGGCGGACGTTACACGTCCGCCCCTCTCTTTTTATAAACACCATGCCTGACACCCTTATCGTCCTTATCGGCCCTACCGGTGTAGGAAAGACCGAACTAAGCCTTTCCATTGCCGAACACTTCCGGACTTCCATTGTTTCGGCAGACTCACGCCAATTGTATGCAGACCTGAAGATAGGAACTGCCGCCCCTACCCCCGAGCAACTGGCGCGTGTTCCTCATTATTTTGTCGGAACATTACAGCTAACAGATTATTACAGCGCCGCACAATACGAAGCAGACGTACTGGCACAACTGGAAATCCTATACCAAAACCATGACACTGTAATACTGACCGGAGGTTCCATGATGTATATAGATGCCATCTGCAAAGGCATAGATGATATCCCCACTGTAGACAATGAAACACGCCAGCTGATGCTACGACGTTACGAACAGGAAGGGCTGGACACTCTGTGCGCCGAACTAAGGCTGCTGGACCCCGAGTATTACAAAATAGTGGATTTGAAAAATCCCAAACGAGTAATACATGCATTGGAAATATGCTACATGACTGGAAAAACTTATACTTCTTTCCGTACCCGTACTCACAAGGAACGCCCTTTCCGCATCATCAAAATAGGACTAACCCGCGACCGCGAAGAATTGTATGACCGCATCAACCGCCGCGTGGACATCATGATGCAGGACGGCTTGCTGGAAGAAGCCCGGCAGGTATATCCTTTCCGGCATCTGAACTCGCTCAATACCGTAGGATACAAAGAAATGTTCAAGTATCTGGATGGAGAATGGACATTGGAATTCGCTATCGGAAAAATCAAACAAAATTCCCGTATCTACTCTCGTAAACAGATGACCTGGTTCAAACGAGACAAAGACATCGTTTGGTTCCATCCCGACCAACAAACAGAAATTATGCAATATATTCATTCAGTTAACCACTAATTACAATCATGAAAAAATTACTAACCTTCATCATGGCTTGTGTCATAAGCCTGGGTGTAACCGCCCAAATCTCGGAAAAAGCATTTGAGAAATGGCATCAGAACAAGTATTCCATGTTCATCCACTTCGGTCTTTATTCCGAACTGGGAGGCGTATGGGAAGGCAACCCCGTCACCCGAGGATACAGTGAACAAATCCAATCGTTTGCGGGAATCTTCAGTGACTGGTATGGAGATACCGCCCTGCGTTTCAATCCCACCCTGTTTGATGCAGACGCTATCGTGTCACTGGCCAAAGAAGCCGGTATGCGCTCCATCATCATTACCACCAAGCATCACGACGGTTTCTGTATGTTCCGTACAGCCACCACCGACTATAATTCATACGATGCCACCCCCGGCAAGCGCGACTTCATAAAAGAGATGGCGGAAGCTTGCAAACGTGGCGGAATCAACTTCGGCATCTATTTCTCACTGATAGACTGGCATTTTCCACAAGCCTATCCTATCTCCAGCCATAACTGTGATTTCATCACCCCACAACATCATGAATTCACCAAAGCCCAAGTTACCGAACTGTTGACCAACTACGGTCCCATCTCCGAACTATGGTTTGACATGGGTTCCAACACTCCTGAACAAAGCAAGGAACTGTATCAACTGGTGCACAGATTGCAACCAGACTGTATGGTAAGCGGCCGGTTGGGCAACGATCAGTATGACTTCAGTGTCATGGCAGACAACACATACCCCGAAGGCTCCTTGCAGACCGCATGGCAAACAGCAGCTTCCATGTTCGATGAAACCTGGAGCTACCGTTCCTGGCAGAAAAGGGGGAACGTTCACACCAAAGCGATGGAAAAACTACGCAGCCTGATCAATGTAGTTTCCCATGGCGGAAACTTCCTGCTGAACATCGGTCCCAAAGGTGACGGTTCCGTAGTACCCTTTGAAAGAGAGGTGCTGAAAGAAATCGGTATCTGGTTGAAGAAAAACGGTGAAGCCATTTATGGCACAGAAGCCTCTCCTTTCCGTGAGCAATTCGAATGGGGAACCATTACCCGCAAAGGCAATAACCTCTACCTCATCTTATCAGGCAACCGCCCTGCCGATGGTAAAATCACTTTGAACGTGCCGGGATGCAAACTGCAAAAAGCAGACATTAAAGCTATTCAGAAAGGACAGGAGATGATCTTCACACTGCCCGCCGACGCATATGGAAAAGACATCCAAGTGATTTGCGCCACGTTCGACCAACCGGTGAAACCGCAACCTATGGCTGCACAGCGCACTCCCAATTATAGTTATTCCTGTTTCGATTATTACAGCAACTACCGCAGTACGGTGAGCTATCAATGGAACATCAACAAATCCAACCTCAACGCATTGGAATTTACCTATACTCCGCAGGAGAACGGTAAGGAATTACTGGTTGAAGTAGATGGAATACCTTACACTGTAACCCTTGACGCAGGCAAGGCACAGGCATTAAACCTGCCTTCCAAGACCGTATGGGGTCAGCGTTACTTCTGCGGACCGGGCAGCGGATTGTTCGATGCTCCTGCCACCATCCATACTGATCCGGACAAAGCACCGGTAAGAAAAGGACAATGGAAAGAAGTGAATGAGGAAAAAGCCATGTTCCCCAGCAATATTCTGGAAAGTTACTTCCTGATGCAGCAGGTAGAATCGCCCAAAGCACAAGATATTCTAGTAGATGTAGGTGCCGGAAACGGTATCGAAATCTATCTGAACGGCAAGTCGGTAATGAAACACCTCAACCCTTACCGCTGCAAGTTCCGCGAGGAAAAGGTGCTGCTACCGCTTCAAAAAGGCAGTAACCAAATTGTGGTAAGAATATACAACCGCTTTGAAAAAGAAACAGGCTATCTGCTGCGCCCATCAGCGGAACAGGTTATCTACAAACAGAAATTCACTTTGCCGCAAGTGGCAAAAGGAAAAGTTCATACTGTTGTTGTAAAACAGAATAATCTGCCATCCATCCATAAGGACACAGAATTATCCAATCTGAAGGTAGAGGCAAAATAAAACTTTTCAATAAATAATAAATGAAATACCTCTCCCCGGATGTTTCTGCCATGAAATGTCCGGGGAAAGTTTTATATAAAGAAAACATCATTCTAGAATTTACCAATAGTACTGACAGGCCTCATGCATGAAGATCATAATATTCATAAAGTACCCTTCATACAGTCTGTTCCGATATTATGCTTTCCTCCTGTCTGCCTGATAATTCAGAATTACCCCCAGTACTATCAGTACAGAAAGTACAATCCATGCAACATTCAAAAAGATTCCTTTCCATTCCTGCCGGGTAATGAACTGTGAATACAAAGGTCGTATAATCGGAGCTTGAGGATGGTGGAGTTTACAGCGGGACCGATCAATGGCTTTCTGATAATCATCTAAATCAAAAATACAACGCTCATAACATACAACGGCTTGTCCTTTCTCATGCCTCACCGGAATAACCCATGCCTTAACTTCCCGCTCCTCATACTTATGACGGGGCAATGAATCGGTAAATGCAGGAGCTACAGAGAAATGATATTGCTTCTGTTCCTTACGATAGCGGTGTCTGCCCATACTTCGTGTCACCTCACGAGTGACAGTCACACTGCTCCTTCGGGCATAATCCACCTCCAGAGTATCGAAAGTAAAATACAGAGCATTATTCTCCAAATTATATAAATCGGTAACAGCATGATAACGCACCACTTCATCTGCCGAATGAAAAAGCCAGTTCTGTAAAGGAATATTAAAGGCCATACTTGCAGCTGCCATCAATATAAGAAAAGGAATTTTCCATCTTGAAGCAACGATAAAAGCCCCTCCGGCGAGAGTGAGTAACGGAGGTAAAGCATACGTCGTAATTTGCATTTTAACTTTATCTAATCTTACTATTCAGACTTTCTTCCGCCTGTAACTACATCTCTGCAAACAAGGGGAAAATATTTATTCGGCAATCGTCACATTCGTCACCCTTTCCAGCCAGAAGCGGTTCCGGTTAGGATGGAACGGTTTGTATTCCGTATTCAACTTAATGGTGTTATTGCGGAAGACCAACCCATCGACAGACTTGGCATAAAGAATAGGAGCGTCGAAGGTTTCAAACTCATTGTCTTCAATCACAATGCCACCCTCGGGTCCGCCGTGGAAATATTGCTGCTGTCCCTTCAGGTCGGGAATCTCCGGATAGATGGAGATAACCGCATTGGTAAACTGGAACAGATTAGTCAGCGCGTTTACAAAACGGTTCTTACGGATAATGACATGACGGCAGGCACCGGTCTCAAACCAACCGTTGCAATCGCCGCAAAGCAGAATAGCAGCCCCCGAAGTATGGTCAAACAAGTTATTCTCGACGATAGTCTTGCGCGGGGTACTGAACAAAGAACCGCGTGCACGGTTATTACGGATCACATTGCCAGAAAACAACACTTCAGGAGTCCATGTGAGGTTCTCTATTCCGAAACCACTTTGTTCATTAATTACCTGGTCTACCGGTTCCTGAAACGTAATCAGGAACTCTCGCGCGCCTTCGGTCTGTTCTTTGTCATAAGGACGGATAGAAATGATCTTATTCTGTTTTCCGACCAGTTCCATCGTATTCGAACGGATAAACTGCACCTCATCACCCGGGCATCCCCACTCGAATCCCCACGACTGACCATGCATATAGCGGCCCACCAAGGTACAGTCGTCCACCCGTTTCACCACTTTCAAATAAGTGCCATGTACATTGATGGCATCATCCATCATCCCCTCATACAACCCGTTGCAAGACACAATCTTACCCTTACAACCGGAAAAATGGGTCGCATCTGCCTGCGTGGTAAAATAACGCGGATCGGCATCCCCTTTCAAACATACGCCAAATTTCTCAAGTGTAATATTTTCACAAAGCTGTGCCAACAATCCCATGCCTTCCGCATAATGTACCTTCACATTCTCAATCGTTGTATTGACATCATGGGAAAGGAATATACCGGGTGTAGGACGTCCCCAGCCACGCATGGCCACCACTGTCCCCGGCACTAGGCGGGCATCTTTCCACCCCGGAGCATGGATACGGCGCGGAGCCACCTCACTGGCTCCTTTCGTCGGACAACCTATGTCACTGGTATTGTAAACCAGATGTTTGGTATCCCCGTCAAAAGCAATTCCCCCACGAGTGTCTCATGGTCCATCCTTCACCATAAGCCTCGAATATGGAATCTTTAGCAATGCGATAATCGACCCACGGAGCCGGTTCAAAAACAATTCCATCCTGCGGATCGTTTTCTACGATCTTCACCTGGGCAATATGGGGGTTCTCGAAATCGATGCTGAAGTTCTTTAACAGACAGTTTTCGGAACGCAACAAGGAAACAGGCAACATCCTGCCGTGAAATACAAATTCGGAACCTTGCCCGTCTAATGTCAGATTCTTCATGTCCTCTAATGCGATACCTACTTTCTTGGGATTCGTTTGGTCGTGATTGGAAATATAATACTCGCGCACAGCGGCTCCTTTTTCATGAAATTCATAACGCCCTTCGGGAAAACGGAGGATTACCTTCTCACCTTCCTTATATTCCGCCTTTATCTTGGCAAGCGCTTTTTGAAGAACCGGAGAGGCATTTTTACTGCTATTGGCTTTCAGACCGAAAGCAGAGATTTCATAGACTTTCTGAGCAGAAAGAGTGGTGCACGATAACACCAGACTCAATGATAAAACAGATAATAATTTCATTTTCAGTTAGAATTAAGAATTAATCGTATTGAAGTTTAAAGATACAGTGAAAGGAAATAGCCCAATCTATTAATCAGATTTGTTTAAATTCTTTTAACATAGACTTGAAACAAAACACAAGCATGAAAAAGGCTTGAAAGCAACGTCTTTCTAATAATAGCAAAGAGGAAATGCAGCCCAGCTGCACTCCCCCTTTCCTTATCCTTGTTACTATTTTTAAATAGAATGTTATAAAATTATTTTAGAAAGTGTCATGATATCCTTTCACCTTGTTCCAAGCATCCACACCACCCGTCCTCCAGTCTGGAGCAGATGCTTAAGAACAACATAAACTCGATACACTTCACTTTAATGCTACATTATTTGTCAGCTTCCGTCGCCCACTCTTTGGCTCCCTGTTCTTTCAGTTTAGCGGTGAATGCTTTGGCTTTTCCATACTTGCCTGCTCTTCTTCCGGGCTTGCATAAGCGTGCTTGTAGCCTTTCACCACGTTCCATTCTCCACGAGTGAAGTCGGGGAACTCTACGGCAGCGCAGTTATTGTCCATAGATATCTCACCCAGTTCGGCAAGTGCGCACCACTCGGCAAGGTCATACACATCCATATCCAGAGGCAGACCATTCTGCAAACAATATACCAGACGGCTGTCCATGATAAAGTCCATACCCCCGTGTCCGCCTACCTCTTTGGCTATTTCACCATACTTCTTCAGAATAGGGTGCTGGTATTTCTCAACCAAAGCATCCATTTCAGCTTGTGGCAGGAATCCGTGTGAGCTGAGATTGTCCACCTTGGGTTGTACTCCTGAAGCACTCAGCTGATCAGCTCCCAATGCGTAGCCTTCTGTAGGATATTTGTTGGCGAACCCTTTCACACCTGTCAATTGATACAAACGGTTATAGGGTTGCGGAGTCATTACATTGTGTTGTATTTCGATCACTTTACCGTTTTCGGTACGAATCATAGTCGTAGTGTGATCTCCATTACGGAAATTAGTGCATTCTGAACCTGTTTTGGCTTCTACCAATCCTTTTCCTACTACTGATTTGGTATCCATGGCAGTCAGTGTCTTCATACGGTCGCCACGGTGAATATCCAAAACTTGTGCCACAGGGCCAAGGCCGTGTGTAGCATACACATCACCACGATGACGCATATTGAATTCCAGACGCCAGCCCAGTTTATCGTTTTCACCGTTTTTCCAGTAATAATCCCAGAAATCGCTGAGGTTGTGGATGTAAGCTCCTTGTGCGCGGATTACCTCACCGAACACACCGTTCTGCGCCATGTTCAGCGTATTCATCTCAAACCAGTCATAGCAGCAGTTTTCCAGAATGAAGCAGTGCTTGCGTGTTGTCTCGCTCAAGTTGACAAGATCCCAGCATTCCTGCAGGTTCATGGCAGAAGGTACCTCGATGGCTACGTGCTTGCCGTTCTCCAATGCACATTTGGCAATGGGGAAGTGGTGCAACCAGTCTGCGGCGATATATACCAAATCAATATCATCACGTTTACAAAGTTCCTCGTAACCTGTCTCACCCGAGTAGATTGCCGCTTTCGGCATAGAAGCTTTCTTTAAAATGTTCTGGCATGCTTCCGCACGTTTAGGGTCATAATCACAAAGCGCCACGATTTGGGTGCCGGGAATATGGGTGAAACGCGATACAGCTCCGGGACCACGCATTCCCAAGCCAACAAAGCCTACACGCACCACCTCCATTTTAGGAGCAGTAAGTCCGATCACGCTTTTTTGTCCGGCAGGACGTTCGGGGCTTTTTACAACAATAGTTCCCTCGTTCCACTCCCATTGCGTACCTTTATCGGTCGTATGAACAGTAGGAGCCTGAGGTGAACATGCACTCAGCACAACACATGCGCCGGCTACGAGTAATAGTTTGATTTTTTTCATGATAATTGTTTTATAAATAAATAATAAATGAATCGGTTTATGCACGAACACATAATAAATACGCCTATAAAGGACCTTCCCCCCTAGTGGAAGTGATTTTTTTAGAATCCATGTATTTCCATTCATTGTCATTCAGAAAGATAAACAAAGGCTTGCTGTCCATTGGACATGGAAAAACAAGCCTTTTTCATTGTTTATTCAAAAAAGTTGAAGAAAACAGAAAACATTAGTATCCAGGGTTTTGGTCATCTTTCAACAGCGGATTCACGTCCATGGCAGAAGTCGGAATAGGCATCAGGAGCAAACGATCTCCCCATACTTTATCTATTACAACATATTTTTGCCATTCTTTTTTCACCGGATCAAATCCTCCACAAGGTGCTGTACTTTCGCCATTCATCGCCTCACGACAATATTCCAATCCGTAACGACGTATATCATCGTAACGATGACCTTCGGCTGCCAGCTCAATACGACGCTCATTGCGTACCAACTCAAGAGCCGCATCTTTTGACAGACTGTTCGGAACATTGGGCATACCGCAACGGTCGCGCAAATCATTCAAAGCATGCTGAACTTTTTCATCCCAACCATTATTTTGTACACGAGCTTCAGCATAAGTCAACAAAACCTCAGCATAGCGAATGATCGGATAATCCTCCACACTCTGCCAACCTTGATAAGGAGTAAGAGAAACCAACTTACGGTAATTATATCCGGTCCAAGATTCATTTCCATCTGATCCGGCTTTCAAAGGATCCCACATATAATAGAAATCACCGGAGAAGTCCGTTTCCTGCCATCCTTTCAATGGAAATAAAATAGAAGCATACAAACGGCTGTCACGATTACGGAACTCCTGCATATAAGGGATTGACTTGATGTCCAATGTAGGCACCTTTTCACGGAACACTGCCGGAGCAACCGATTTATAAGTTTCTCCCACCGGCTCTGCAAAATACTTCATCCACATATCGGCAAAACGTGCACGTCTGGTTTCTTCGGAAGGAATTTCAGGAAGAGTTTTTCCATCAATGCTCCAATAGGCATCCACCAGATCCTGCATGGGCTCAAAAGAAGAGTATCCAGATCCCATCTGACTGGGACGAATATATGTATAACGAGTCCAATCACAGTTATTATCATCTGCCATGTATTCACGTGTCAGGATATATTCAGGATTACCCGGATTGGCATTCTCTTTGTGCCACAAGGTTTCATAACTGAACAATCCTTTTACAAACTTGTCTTTGTCAATACCCACTTCAGCAAAATCAATATATTTCTCCATTTCATCAGCTTCCTGCTGTTGTGCCGCATTCAAAGAAGTTACACGGAACAAGGAATGATGTCCTTCCGATATCACTTTGCCGGCAGAAGCCTCAGCCTCTATATAGTTACCGAAATAAAGGGCAGCGCGGGCACGCAAAGCCAAAGCAGCGGCACGGGTAATACGGCTTGACTCATACAAATAACTGCCATCATATTCATCAGGAAGTATTTCGGCTATTTCATTCAGCTCGCTCAAAATAAAAGCCTGTACTTTTTCTGCCGGATCGCGTTTTGCATAAGGTGCATTATATTCGGGCACATCAGTAAAAAGATAGGCCTTGCCAAACTTCGTAGTCAGTTGTAAATACTGCCAGGCACGGAAGAAACGGGCTTCTGCCTTCATACGTTCCTTCAGTCCTTCACTGATATCACATTTATCTACATTGATGATAAAATTATTGGCTATGCGGACTGTACTATAACCATAACCAAAATCATTCCCTGCCGTGATACCATTGGTTTGTACCAACTCATAGGGACCTTCCACGGTTTATGGCTATGCGCGTTATCGGTATACATTTCATCCCAGATATCCATGCCCGGGAGTTCTGCATACAACGCGTTCAATCCATTCCAAGCATCTTTCTCGTTTTTCCAGAAAGTCTCGGTAGATATATCAGAAGGTGGAACAACGTCCAAATCACATGAAACCATAGATGCACACAGCAGTGCAGAAAATGTGATATATTTAATGTTGAATTTCATAATTTTATTTTTTTGAATTAGAATGATACGTTAACACCAAAGGCTACAGATTTAGCACCAAAAGCACTGATACCACGTCCGGTAGAGGATTCGGGATCAAAGTCCTTCATGTCTTTGTCGGCACGGAAGGTAAACAAGTTCTCGCCGGTAAGGAAGAATTTAAGGGAAGACAATCCCCAACGAGTTACCGCATCCTTCGGAACCATATATCCCAAGCTGATGGTCTTAATACGGAAGTAATCGGCATCAAACAACTGGTAATCAGAGAAATGCTTATTATATTCATCATAGTAATTACCTCCATACAAACGGGGACATGCTGCATTTGGATTCGGATTATCTTCATTCCAACGACTTAAATGATACTTTCTCGGATTAGAATTCAACATAAAGGCAAACACCTGTTCTGACTCAAAAGCCACACTGGTACCGGAAACGCCTTGGCCAAATGCCGACAATTCAAAATTCTTCCATTGCAAATTGATATTTATACCATAAGTAAAATCGGGTACATCTTTGCCAATAATAGTGCGGTCATCATCGGTAATGTCATCTCCCCATTCCACATTTTCACGCTGGGGTACATACTTAATGTCACCGGCATTAGGCTTGCGTCCGTATTTATAATAATGTCCCGCATCAATCTCTTCCTGGGTATACAGTCCATCCGTTTCAGGCCATAATAAGAACCGATGGCTTCTCCTTCTTTCAGAATATATCTGACTACATCTCCACCATTCTGTATCATATTGTCTGATCCGGCCAAGGTTACGATTTCATTGTTATTAGTAGCAATGTTACCACTTACAGAATAAGACAGGTCACCAATCTTATTGCGGTAGGTTGCTGCCAATTCAAAACCTGTATTACGGACTTTGGCCAAATTCATAACCGGTTTTGTCCAAATACCCGTTTCTGCCGGAACGTTATAGCCCAACAAGATATCTTTAGTATTTTTGATATAATAATCGGCAGTCACACTTAGTTTATTATCGAACAAATCTACATCCAAACCGAAGTCCGCCAAAGCTACAGTCTCCCAACCCAAAGTCTTGTTAGTAATCTGTGCTTCAAGCACCCCCTTCACCGGCTCATCATTAAAATTATAATTTGCATTGCTGCTCAGCAATTCAAAATAGTCATAATATCCTACATTGTTGATATTACCCAACGTACCATACGAAGCTCTCAGTTTCAAGTTATTCAGCCAAGCTATCGGTTTCATGAACGATTCTTCGCTGATACGCCATCCGGCGGAGAAAGAAGGGAACCATCCCCAACGGTTGTCCTTATGGAAACGCGAGGAAGCATCAGCACGAAGATTGGCTTCAAACAAGTAACGGTCTTTATATGAATAGTTTATACGACCAAAGTAAGAAAGCATTTTGCTCTCCACAATACCACGTCCATCAGGTAAATCTTTTGAAATATTATTACCTTGTTCTATATCTTCCAGACCATCGCTTACAAAATCTGTTCGTTTACTATATAACCGTTCATACTTATAATGCTCGTAGGATGTACCAACCAGAAAATTCACCGCATGTTGTCCCAGTTTCAAATCATACTTGGCAGTAAGAGTAGTCATCATATTGCTGTTGCTGATCCAATACATACTCATTGAGTTCGGACTACTGTTGCCCGTACCGGGAATTTCCTTTCCTGTTTCAAAATGTACTACTTCAGGATACTCAGCCGAATAACTCTTGCTTTTATATTCATAACGCTTATAATCCAATTGTCCCTGAAATGACCAAGTTCTCAATAGGTTTCAAATCAAAACCCAAATCATACATGGTATTTTCCGTAGTACTTTTGCTCCAGTTGTCAAAACTAAGCGTACGGAGTGGATTACTATTCATAAAGGTTTGTGTTGCATCCTTACCTCCGGCTATACTACCCCATTCGCCATTAGACTGCTGAGCCACCATAATAGAAGGAACCAAAACAAAATTGGCAATCCATGGAGTGCCGTTTTTTGTATCGGAACTATTACGAATATACTTCACTCCGGTTTTCAAAGTCAGCCATTTGGTGACATCACTTTGAAGGTTAAGATTCAGATTATAACGATCGTCAGTAACCCCCGGCATGAAATTATCATTAAATACATAGCCCACACTGCTAAAGAAACGTACTTTCTCACTGCCTCCGCTAAAGTTCAAAGAATGTTGGGTAGTCAGCACATGTTTGTCCAATACCAGATCAGCCCAATTCGTATTTGGATAGTAATCGGGATTGCTGCCATCTCTAAACCATCCGATTTCTTCATTCGTATAAGCCTGATTTTTTTCCTCCTGAAGGATTGGCGTTATATTTAGCTTCATTTAATAAGGTCGCATAATCCCATGAATCAAGGACATCCGGTAAATAAGTCGGAGTTTTGACTCCGACATATCCACTATAAGCCCATTCATTTTCTCTGCCTTTTTCCTCCTTTAGTCGTAACCAATACAACTCCATAGGCTGCACGAGAACCGTAAATGGCCGAGGAAGCAGCATCTTTCAAGAATGAAATTGACTCAATCGTGTTCGGATCAAGATTGGAAAATACCGTAGCATCTGCAATAGCACCATCGATCACATATAATGGAGCAGAAGTTCCCAAATTACCACGACCACGGAAATTAATAGAAGGTGTTGAACCCGGACGAGAAATAATAGTTACACCGGGAACGGTTCCTTGTACGGCAGACAAAACATTAGTCTGCACACGGTCTTTGATATCATCTGTACTGACAGAAGCAACAGCACCGGTCAAGTTTACTTTCTTTTGAGTACCGTAACCAATCACTACCACTTCATCCAGTGTTTTCGTGTCTTCTTTCAACGTTACATTATAAGAAGTAACTCCAGATTGCACTTTTACCACTTGAGGAAGATAGCCGATATAGCTAATCTGCAATTCATTACCCGAGACTGTCAATGTAAAGTTACCATCGAAATCGGTAATCGTACCATTGGTCGGAGCCCCTTTCTCTACTACAGAAGCACCGATGATAGGCTCTCCCAAAGCATCTTTCACACAACCGGTCACTTTCTTTGCCTGCTGCTGTTGTTGTTTTTTTCTACAGCAGCCACGGCATTCGCCTTTGACACAATGATCTGATTATTTACTATCTTATAAGTATAACCAGAATTTTTAAACATCTGGGCCAAGACTTGTTCAATAGTAGCATTCTGAGCCTTTACTGAAACCTTTTTGTCCAGTTTGATCTGATTGTCATTATAGAAAAAAGTATAGTCACTTTGTCCTTCCACTTCCTGCATAATCGTATGCATGGAAACATTTGACTTATTCAATGAGATGGTACCAGATTGGGCATTAACAGGTATTGCACAAACAGCACACGCCACTAAGGCACAAAAAGTTGCCTTTTTACTTTTTTGCGGATAAAATAACCGCTGGTTCGTTTTTTTCATAAATACATAATTCTTTATTAGACTAAAATCAACATGATTTTCAAAATACAGTGATAGAGGCTATGGATAGTCAAGCCTGTCTACAGTAGTTTTCACAATTGTTTTTCATACTATCATTTTTATAATTACTATTTCATTTCTTCTATGATATAATGATCATTACTTATTAATCTATAATTTAATGGCGCACTGTGTGAAATATAATTCAAAATCAAATCCAATGATTCGCTGTGCATCGTAAAAGTAAAGTGATAATGTCTGGCAATATGGGGGGCACATTCAATCTTTTGTCCATACCATTTTTTCCAACCGTTCCAAAATCATCTCTAATGTCTCATTTTTAAAGCTCATTCTTTTTTCCTTGCCGCCAAGATGAATAAGCATCCGCGTCAATAGTAGTGAGACTAATGCCATCAGTCTTGCTATATGTCAACTTTTCGTTCGGTTTCAAAACATAACTTCCGCCTTTCTGTTGATTACTTTCAAGTACTTCCATCTTTTACTTTTCCAGTCAACAATACAGTTTCGCCCTCCTCACCACCATCATAACTAAACACTTCAAAAAGAAGTACCCAACACAGTCACGTCCATTTTCTGGGTTTTTACAACAAAAGGGTGTGTTTTATCAGGCGTCACTTCAAAAAAGGCTTGTCCCGAAAGCTGTACTTCCCTTTTCTCCCCAGAAAACTCTTTTGGATAAGTAAGCCGGCTGCCTGCATTCAACATAACCTTTGTACCATCAGCCAATCTCACGGAATCCATTGATTGGTATCCGGTATTCACTACATATATAATTTCTTCACCACTATTTTTCATCAACAACAAAGCTGAAAGCACCATACATACTGCAATCATCGCAGCCATTCCATATTTATAAAAGGATTTCTTTATAAAAAGGAAACCTCCGCCCTCTTACTTTCTTCATAATACCATTCAGTATCTTTTCTTCCCTCACCAAATCCACTGCCTCTTCGGACATTTCTTCCCATTGTCTATGAAAAGTATCATTTACATATTCATAGTTATTCAATGCCGCACGCTCCTCCGGGCTTAAAGAGCATTTGCTTTCAAACAGCTTTCTTATAATATCTTCGTTCTTTGTTTTCATCCTTTATTTGATACCCTACGGAAATTCATCCATAAATTTCCCCTGTACTTACTATAAATACACGCCAAAAAAGACATACCCCCAATGCAAGGATACATTTTTGCTAAAAAAAAAATAAACTATGATTATTTAAAAGATAAAAATCAGATAAAGCATAATGTTCTTCTTTAAGAACTTGATTGCTTCATTAATATGTCGTTCTACTGTTTTCTCACTGATATTCAACCGAGTAGCAATTTCTTTGTAGGTCAGATGTTCATCACGACTCATCTTAAAAACTTCTTGTTGACGAGGTGGCAACCCACCCACCATCCTTTTAATAAATTCTTTTAAATCAGCTGCACTTAGCTCATCTTCCATATCATAATAATCCATTGCAGCACTCAACACCGTAAGTTTATAGGCATTCTCATTGAAACTTTTACGAAACTGATTAAAAATAAGATTGCGTGTAATAATAAAAAGATATCCCTTAAAATTATCATCCGCACGTAAAAAATCACGTGTCTCCCACACTTTCACAAACACTTCCTGCACCACTTCCTCAACTTCTGTTATGGAAGACAAATACAGACGAGAGAAATTATAAACTTTAGACCAATACAATCTATACAAAGTTGTAAATGCCTTTTCATCTCCATTTTTTAATAATATAATCAGTTCTTTTTCCGACATCGCATACAAAATCTGCACAAATATATTATTAATAGTTAAGAAAAGAAGCAATATTATTTTATTTTTTAAACAAAAAAAACATCATAGAAAGTCAGATTTCTACATTATGAAAAGCCACCCAATAAATCAGCGGAGAAAATCTGTAATCAATATAGCCAAAGAAAAGATGCAATCAAAAAAAAAGAATCTGTAAATGCTTACTTCCACAGCATCTACAGATTCTTATTCATTTTATTCTTGCAAGACAAACACGGTCTTTATTTCTCTAATGCTTTCATTAATTCTTCTTTTTACGGTATCCACTCCCGGGAAACCGGTATATTTTTGAATAACACCCCCTTCTTTATCGACAATAATATAAGTCGGAACCCCCTGTATGCTGAACTGCCTGCTCAGGTAATTCCACTGAGCTGCCGTTACCCGGTAATGCTCTCCATGAATATCCGGAATCATGTTATCCCATGTTTCTTTGGGCGAGTTCTCTCCGGCAATAAAAACATATACAATATCTTTACCTTCAAGATCTTTCTTCATCGGTTTCATCTGTTTCATAGCCATTTTGCAAGGACCGCACCAAGTCGCCCAAAAATCGACCAAAACCACCTTACCCTTAAATTTAGAAATGATGGAATAAAATAAATCTTCATCTTTTACTTCTCCGGATTCATTAACAGTATAACCTTTCTTTTTTCTTATTAGCTTCAATCGTTTCCAAAAGACGGTTGTTCATCTTTGTCAGTCTGCCGAGATAATAAGGGTCACTCATCTTCCGTATCTCCTCAAAATCATGTACAGTCAATGGAGTGAAGTCACTGATTTTCTGAGCATATTTCATCATTTTCTGCAGATCGAAAAAAAGTCCTTGCTCTGTACCCAAATATCTGGCTATAATCTTTTTCAAGATATAGTCTTGCTGCATAGAACTGAATTCTTTAAACAAATTATCGTATTTTATTCGCAATTCGCCCATTTTTTCCTGATAGACAGATGTTTTTCCGGCATCTGTATCAGCCTTGAACTCACGTATTATCTCAGCATCTTCAACAGAAACTTTATCGGAAGAGAGAATAAACGCAAATATATCACTCAACTTATCATCCATCTTCACCCTCATATAGCCCATTCCTCTCGCCAAATCAGCATAACCATTGGCATAAAGCATGACAGGCGAGTTCAGTATATTCAACTGCCGGATATAGTCATAGAAATCATCACTCAATTCCGGTTGTTTAAACTTTTGATAAGCTTCACGAGCCGGTAATCCACTGCACTGCACATAAGCATAGGCTAAATTAGAGCTTACACGGGTCAATGTCAAAGTACAAAGCAAATCATTCTGAGCCAATAAAAGCTCCCGGTATGCCTGACTTCTTTTCTTATCGGAACAGATAGCAGATTTGGTTTCTTCATATTTTTTCAACCAATAAGCTTTATACTGACCGGCAGTCATATTATATAAATCATTCATATTCCAATGAACCATTCCCCATACATCCATCAAATGTTCATCATCGGTTATCATTTCATCATTCAAAGCCGCCATGGTACCTGAAAAATAGACTTTCTTTCCACCAGCACGCTTGCCTTTCAACAATTTGCTTTCAGAACGACTCAACTCACGCAAGTTGACAGCCATATCCAATTCACCACCGGGAACCAAAAAGACGTCAAAATAAATATCACGTCCCACAGAAAAACTGACCGTAGTCGGAGCACAAAGTTCAATCTCTGTCCGAAATGTTCCGTCTTCATTCACCTTTATTTCAGTATCCTCAAATTTTGCCGTCAACAAATCACAAATCCTACAAGAAAACGGAAGTACATAGTGCTTCTCATAGTCTAACAAACGACCGGTTATCACTGATTTGCCATCTTTCAATTCAGCCTTAGGCAACGGTTCAGCGTAATTCAATTTCTGTTTCTTCACATCATCCGATAAATCCAATTCCGGTAATTTACCATCCAAATGGATTCCCCATACCTTGAAACAGTCCTCACAATCGCTCTCAATGAAATCAATCACTTTCACTGTAGGGGCAATAACGGAAAAATAAGACTAAAAGAAGCTTCACCGCTATCGGGCATCCAAAATTTTTCGCCCAAGGTAATTCCATTACCGGAACGAATCGGATACTTCTCTCCATTATCAGCCAACAAATAACTTTCATTACTTATCTGAATCCAATTATGAGGACGGAAAAAGGCTTTTACATCCAATACGGTTGCCGTATCCGAAACCACCACTCTGTCTATCTCGATAGTAGAAGAGCTACGAGCGATGAAAGGCGGCTGTTTAACCACCCTGTTTTTTGCCTGCAAAAGGCAGCAACTCACCATAGCAAGCAGTAAAATACCAAAGTTTTTCATTGTATTTTTTTTAAACATACTTACTTATTTCCCAAGTTCCTATCCAAAAGATTCTTTACTTCTTCGTATGCCTTTGTATATCCACGGGCCAAAGTAATACCATCCGGAGAGATTAACATAAGAATGGGAACTCCTGAAAAATAAAGGTCTTTCACTATAAAGCCGTTGCCCTCATCCTCTGTGTAAACTGTAGTCCACGGATGGCTTAGCAATCCCTGTACCCGTTCATCTTTCTTAAACTCTTCAGAACTTCCCTGCAACGATTTCAACAAATCATCACGGGTAAATCCCAATACCTCCAAACCTTTTTCATGATATTTTTGATAGAGATCCGTTATTTTAGGATTTACCCAAAAAGTACCAGGACATAATCCCCAATGATAAATCAATACATATTTGCCTTTATAATCAGACAAAGACACCTTCCGGTCATCTTTATCTGTCACTGTAAACTCCGCTGGCGCAAAGCCTACTTCAATATTCTTCAATACAAGCAATTGCTTGTCAAGTATTTGTCCAAAATATGAATTTTGAACCTCTGGAGTAAATTGTGCCAAACGCTCTTTCACATCCTTATAAGTAGCATCAAAAACAAAAGCGGATGCATACATAAAAGCGGCATATTCCATATCGTTCACTTTCAATGCCAGACTATCACGAACAGTCTTCAGCATTAGCGGACGATGATATTCATTATACATTTGCCCGTATTTTGCCACACTATCATTTTGCTTTGTATCCTGATATTTCAGTATCTGACTGAAGATATCAATCATTTCAGTATTGGAAGACGCAGTCAGGCTATCATACCTAGCCACCAACGAATTGTCATAAAAACCACCCGAATGACGAACCGCACCCAAGTAATCCAAAGACCCTTCCAGTTTTATATCATCACCTACGCGAGCTATAATCTCAGCTCCGCGAATACAACTCCGTAACGGTTCACCCACTTTAGGCTGATGCGTCAATAAATAAAAAGTAGTATGTTCCATAGGAATAAAAGCCGAGAAAATCCCCTCCTTTTCCACCAATATGGTATCTGTCCCGTCTTCTTTCCAATCGGGTAATAAAAAAGTTTTAAGAAAAAGAGTATCTCCAACCTGAAGCCCTTCCAAATGACCGGATAGTTTAAAGCCATCGGTCTGCATAGTTTGCCGGCATGATACTAGAGCCACTGCAAAGAGTGCCAAAGCCAAAATTTTTTTCATATATTCTTACTTTTATATAAATGACTTCCGTTATTTTGCATGACGAAGTGCCAACGTATCTTTTTTCTCTACAGGAAATGACTTTGTCGGAATATCACCTCTAAAGAAACCTTCCTCCTTTATTTTTTTGATACGTTTCCATGCCTGCTGGTAAAGTGTTATGCGGTCTTCCACCGGGTTCCCGTCTTCGTCCAAGGCATAACGCTGATCTTCGGGAACTGTAGCCATGTATTTCCTATAATAGCGAATGGCATTCTTCTCATCTTCTTTCCAATCATAGAGACAGGCTATTTTATAAAGGATGGAGTTTTTCTTTGTATAAATATATAACTTCTCCAAGGCTTCCACCTCTTTCTTTGTATCCCCCGCATAATCGTAACATTCTACCAACCCGTCATAAAGACGTACCATCATACTATCAGAAGGAACTGCTATGCGGAAGGCTTCTTCCATATATTCCACACCCTCCTTTTTCCAAGAAGTGCGTGCCGAAGCTTTTGCCAGATAATAGAGCACATTCACATCCATCGGATTTTTTTGATAAGCTTCTTTCAGATTATCGTATGCACCGTAAAACCAGTTATCCCCATAATGGGATACACCTAAATAGTAAAGAGTGAGAAAACTACGATCACCCAGTTCTTTTAATGACTCATAGCGTTTTACCGCCGTTCCGTACTCTTTCAGCATACAATAAGCCTTCGCATTCTGGCGGTTCACATCTATATTGGTGGTATCGGACAAACGATAAACTTCCGTCACATCAACAGCATCTTTAAACTGCTGATTGTTATTAAAAATACCGGCAATGCGTGCCACTGTCTGGGCATCCAACGAATCACGCCGATAGGCTATGTTATAACTGAGGAAGGCACTGGCGACATCCTGCAATCCCTCGTATGCCTGTCCCAGATATTTGTATCCGGTGGCCGACAAGGAATCGCGTTCCAACCAGCCATGACAAGCCGTACGCGCTTCTTCATAATCTTCGGAAGCTAATAAAGAGCGTATGAACTGCAACCGGAAAAATTTATTTTCCGGTTGCAAATTCATTGCCTTCTGATAACAGTTGGCCGCCCGACGGGAGTTACCCGTCAATTTGTAACACTCGGCAAGGTCGATCAAAACTTTTGTGTTTGTGCTGTCTTTCAAGATAAGAGAGTTCAATACCCCTATGGCTTCCGGATAACGGTTCATCGCTTTCAGCGCCTGAGCTTTGGTAATAAGCAATAAAGAATCCTGACAATCGGATTCAATCAGCATAACTACTGTCTCATAATCATAATTATCCATTGCCTGACGAATCCCATCATTCACCTGGGCAAACAACGAAATGGGGAGCATACATAGTAGCAGTGTTACAAATTTCTTCATATCTTTATTCTTATTGTTTCTTTGTAGTAATCAATATCACGCCATTCTTGGCCTTGGCTCCATAAATGGCAGTACCTGCCGCATCCTTCAACACCGAAATAGATTCAATGTCCGAAACATTTATTTTTTCCATTTGACTATAAGGCTTTTCTATCCCATCAACTATAAGCAATGGTTTCTCCTTCCAATCTTTCAACGAAAAAGTTTCCTTACCTATCCGCAATGGATTTTCTTGAAAAACAGAGTCTGTCCTCAACTCCAAATGACGTGTTTCATTTGATTTTGTATCTTTACCGTCTAGTCTGAAAGTGACGGGAACCGTATATTTCACACGCACAGGCTGACCTTTCTGCATACCCGGTTTCCATTTCGGCATAATGGAAATGACTCGGATGGCCTCACCGTCCAAATCCGGATCAATGCTCCTGACAACTTTGGGATTGGCTATATTACCATCTTTCTCAACTACAAATTGTACAATAACCTTTCCCTGTACTCCAGCTTTCTGAGCCTCCACTGGATATTTGATATTCTTCCCCAAGAATTTCAAACATTCTCCCATACCACCCGGAAACTCAGGCATCTCTTCAACAACCCGAAAAACCGGAACTTCATCAGAAGCTTCTTCACCACCTCCATAACCTACTACAACCACTTCCTGTGTCTTAGTTGTGATTTCTCCCTCCAAATACACTTTTAAAGATTTAATTTTTCCAATAAGTTTCTCTGTAATAGTCAATTCCTTTGTTTTCATATTTATATATGAAACACTCAAAGTAGCCCCAACAGGCATTGATATAACAAAATTTCCATCTAAATCAGTGATCGTACCTGAAGTGGTACCTTTGATAATCACACTAGCACCTACAACCGGAGCGTTTGTACTTTTTTCTAATACCTGCCCTTGCACTTTTATTTCCTTTGCAGGATGTTTTTCGGGACTTTTAACCTCTTCGGTTTTCATAATTGCCGTTAAATCATTAACTTTGACGGCTGAAATCTCATCTAACTCACTAGAGATTTCGGGGCGGGCAAAGGCTGCCACGGCAATGGCTGCCAATGGAAGCACATACAGGTACTTGAGTCGTGCCCACGGATTGGATTTCTTTTTTAACATCATAGTAATACGTTTTTTAAGTGAACTGTGATTGAAGCTGTTGGCCATAGAGTAGAGCCTTGTGCCGACAGCTTTTTTTATTAATAACAACTGATATTTCTTTGCATCAATACCTTGTGCAATCACGCTTTCGTCCGCTTCGAACTCGTGTATGTTCTGTAGTTCCTGTTTCAATAACCAGGAGGCAGGATTGAACCATTGGAAAAAGATGCAGACATCCGCTATAAGTAAATCTATGGAATGTTTCTTCCGTATATGGGCGTATTCATGCGTCAGTATTTCCTCACCGTTTTCCTTCAGGTCTTTCTCAGAGATCACTACAAACTTCATCCAACTGAACGGAGCGATTTTTTTTTGATGGGTAATCAGCGTAATGCCATTTTCCTGACGGACAAGGGTGCTACCCTTTATCAGCCTCAGCATACGGGTCAGCGACCATACATTACGTAAAAAGAAGAATACAATACCCAACAAATAAACCATCAGCAGCGCTTCACGCCATGTAATGACAGATTCGGGAGCAGTTTCTATAGTAGCAGTCCGATTAAGATTAGCCATAAGTAGCAGTTCTTCCCAAGTCAGCAATTGTTGGCTGACTTCCATCGGTTCTTTCATGGTCACTTCCACAAAGGGAATGGCACAGGACAATATCAGTATTCCCAACAAAGCAATACGGTTAAAACGATGGAATGTTTCACGGCTCAGCAACAGGCGGTAAAATAAATAAAATACCGCCAGACAGACTGCCGACTTTACAATATATACAAAAAATGCTCCCATAGTATGTATCTTTAATTATTCTCTTTATCCGGATTATTCATGCGCCTTTTCCACATCCCGGATAAGCTGCTTCAATTCATCCAAAGAAATCTCCTCCTCCTTCACCAGTGAAGAAACCGCTCCTAAATAAGAGTTATTGAAATATTTACTGATAACCCCTTTCAACGTCTTCTTCTTAAAATCATCACAGCTTACCACCGCATAATACTGATAGGTATTTCCAAATACCTCATGACTGAGAAACCCCTTTTCCTCCAATCCTCTCACAATGGTAGACAGAGTATTGAAATGCGGACGCGGTTCATCATAAAAATCAAGTAACTGTTTTACAAACAACGGGCCTTTTTCCCAAAAATAACCCATAATTTCTTCTTCCTTTGCTGTCAACATTTTCATAATCTTTCTTTTGATTATCACAAAGAACTAAAACTTTTAGTTATAAAACTAATTTTCATAGTTAAAGTAAACTAAAAGCTTTAGTTACCTGCTGTAAAACAGTATATCCCGTTTTCACCTGCTGATGCAAACGGGATATACTTATCATAAATAATCCACCTATAAGGAGACTACAGATCTCTATATACTTATACTTCCCTGAACAATCTATTATTCGTCAATGACCGGTTTATTTTCCGTCAGCCTTTTCAAACGGAGAAGTGCCTCCATATAATAATAATCAGCATAAATGATGGATGCATCAATCTCTGATCCGGCAGGCAAGTGTCCTGTGGAATGAAGCAGGAAAGCAGGTTTACTTTTACCACACTGGTATTTGTCAGAACTCAGGCTGGTCAGCATTTTTACAGCCGCCTGTTTATATTCCAATGCTTTTTCAGCCGGCAGATAACCGGACAATTCTAATAAAGCAGAAGCTACCACACAAGCAGCAGAAGCATCCCGGGGAGCATCAGGAATGGACGGATCATTAAAATCCCAATAAGGAACATAGTCTTCGGGCAGATTTTTCAGATATACATCCGTTACCTTTGTACAAAATCGAGGTAACGGACATCTTTTGTTTCCCGATAAACGACTGTATAACCATAGATAGCCCATGCCTGACCACGAGCCCACATACTGTCATCCGAATAACCTTGATGGGTCACTCCCTTGATAAATTCACCTGTCAGGGTATCATACACTGCTACATGATAAGAGGTATAATCCGGACGAAAATGATATTTCATCGTCTTATCCGCATGAGCCACGGCAATGTCAAACAAATAAGGATTACCTCCATTCTTGGCTGCCCAGAAAAGCATTTCCAGATTTATCATATTGTCCATGATGGTATTATGACCGCCAAACATTTTCACATTGCGAGGCCATGAAAGCATAGTACCTACACGGGGATTGAACAATGCTGATAACGAATCAGCCGTATTGATTATAACTTGCTTATATTCCGGATTACCGGTCAGACGATAACCATTACCATAGCTACAAAAAACCAAAAAACCCAAATCATGATCGTATGCAGGAATCTCCGAGAGAAATTTCAAAGAAGCAGTAAACTTTTCGGCCTCTTCCTTTATTTTCGGATCTTGTGTATATTCATAATCATACCACAAGATGCCCGGCCAAAAACCTCCGCACCATTCTTCCTTACTCACTTTACGATAGTTCCAGTCATACTGGCCATCCATTATGTTACGAGGCATCATAGTGTAATCTACCTCCCGCCCTTTTCCATGCATAACCTCCAAAGTACGATGTACCTGGCGATCACAATATTCCAAAGCTCTGTCCACCTCCAGTTTGTTGTCTACTTCAGTACAGGCTGAAAGCAGACATAACCCTATACCTACTAATAGATTTTTTGTATTCATAATTATCCTTTCTTTTTTTACTTATCGATACGAAACCAGTCGGCATCTACCCAACCTCTTTCCTTGCCATAAGGAGCTGTGCTGAATAATCCTACTTTCGCTCCTATCCACTTACCTTGACGAGCAGTAAAAGGCACACCGGCCAATGTATATTTCCTGCCGTCCAGACTGTAGCTGAAATAACAGATACCTCCCCCAGTTACTTTCACCTGCAAATAAATATCACGCTCATAATTGGGATAGAGCCCGGCTCCGAACCGGCGGCTTACAGGTAATTCCGCAAGATGGGTCACTGTTTCAGGAGACCATTGCTCCGCATCCTTGCAGACCACTTGATTCAATATAAACTTATCACCTTCTTTTTACTACACCCAGATAGCCATAATCCCACCCCATCACTATCAGTCCGGACTGCTGTCCGTCTGCTTTCGCCGAAACTTTCAGTTTGGCAGTCACTGTAAATTCTTCGGCAGGGAATTTTTGTAACAAGAGATTCGGCACCTCCCAAAAATTCACAAAATCCTTGGACAAAATATGTCCATATATACGAATGTAACCCAAATCAGAGGTAAAGCCAAACGTATCCTGGTAATTGGCATGCCATTCCCATTGCAAGCCCAATTGCCTTGTGTTGAATTCATCACTCTCAATCGGTGTCTCTATAGGATAAATCCTGCCTACATCCGGTTTTTTATAGCGTTTTACAGGTTCGCCGCATCCATCACCGTCCTTGTCCTCCCCAATTACGGGCCAATCATTTTCCCACTTCACAGGATTCAAGTGCAAGACTCTGCCATACATAGCTTTATCTTGAAAATTGATAAACCAAGACTCGCCTGTACAAGTTTCCACCCATCCCCCTGATGAGGACCATTTATATCTGTATCTCCCTGAGCCATAACAATTTTTGACTCGTATGGGCCATACACATTGCGAGAGCGAAGTGCCAATTGCCAACCTGTCACCACCCCTCCGGCTGGCGCCAGGATGTAATAATATCCGTTGCGTTTATAAAACTTAGGTCCCTCTATAGTATGATTTACACCATCATTGCCATCAAAAACCAATACAGGTTCACTAATAACTTTTGTACCTTCCGCATTCATCTCACAAACCGTAATCACACTATTGAATGCGGCACGACTGCCCGCCCACGCATGTACCAAATACACTTTTCCATCCTCATCCCACAACGGAGTAGGATCTATCATTCCTTTCCCAGCCTTTACCAAGACCGGTTTTTCCCATTCACCCAGCGGATCTTTGGTCTTTACCATGGAAATACCCCAGTCGGGATCTCCCCAATAGATAAAAAACTCACCGTTGTGGTAACGAATAGAAGGAGCCCATACCCCTTTTCCATGTTGAGGAGCGTTAAAGAAACCGATCGGCTCTATCTCCTTCAAGGCATAGTTTGCCAAACGCCAGTTCACCAAATCCTTTGAATGAAGAATGGGTAACCCCGGAGCACAGCCAAAACTGGAAGCGGTCATGTAAAAATCATTACCTGCGGCACAAACATCCGGATCAGAGTAATCCGCATGAATAATCGGATTAATATACGTACCGTCCTTCTGATCGGACACCCATACCTTCGATACATACTGAGCATCCGCTTGCTGCCATGCACCGCATACTAAAGCCGCTACAATCACTCTTTTTCATTCTTACCTATTATAAAAATGCCCTGAAACAATCATTCTTACCTTAAAAAACATACTCTATTAAACTTAAAAAAATCACCTAACCTTCATTTATTAACCTAATCTGTTTATAATACGGACAAGAAAACCAATACACTCAACGGAAGTGGTTATTTTTATAATACTTGTCCTTTATACTTTTTATATTCTTTTATTTCCTGATCCGTCGCTGGCACGAGCTGCATGGCCACACCACCTCCAGGTTTTAATGCGAACTGCATGATTTGAGAAGAATCCACCAACAGACGGGTACATTTCACCTGAGTACGAGTCTTTATTTTATCTCCCCCATCTGTATAAATACGGGCCAGATAAATCTTTCCCTTATCCAAAAATGAAAGATTTACCGATTGAGCAGAACCTTCATTATTAGTCAAAGCTCCTACAAACCACTCATTACCCTTTGCGACGCGCCATAGTTATATGCTTACCCGGAGCACCTTCCAATACTTTTGTATCATCAAATACGGTCTGCAGATTCTCAAACCATTCTATTTCGGGCTCCCCTTGATAGAACGAGGGGCGGTCATACCAAAAGATAGTTTGTAACGGACTGTAAAACATCAATGATGCCGCCAACTGATGAGCATGGGTGTTCTTCAAACGTTTGTCGAAATAACAGATGGTATAATCTGCCGCTCCATTAATCATACGGGTGAAAGGCAGAATCGTATTATGCGTAGCGTCGGGAAATTCCTCATTCCCCCGTATCCCCTCCTGAGTGAGCAGGTTAGGATAAGTACGGCTGAAACCGGATGGACGGAACTCATCATGAATATTAATCAACAATTTGTTTTCGGCAGCCAAACGAACCATATCATGCAGCCAAGTAGCCCAACGATGACTGGCATACTGTACGAAGCCGGATTTCACACCTACGACTCCCCACTTATGCAGCAATGGAAAAAGCTCACGCATCTGTTTCATCAGGGCATGCTGATTGACATACACCCATACGCCTCCCCCTTTTTCTTTGCCGTATGCAATGACACGCGGCATGTCCAGTTTGGAAACCACCTTTGTGGCATCTCCATCATGAGAAGTACAAGGCATATACCATTGCCAGTCAAACAACATATAAGGAATATGATGGGTGGCACAGAAATCAATTGTGGCTATGGCCCCTTCAGTGGTAATAGTCGTTTCACGCATAATCTTTCCGGGCCTGATCCAGTCCGTATCGGTTATCTCACAAGGAGGATTCAGATTCTGGATGATATCATTGTGTTCCAGCAATTCTCCCGGTTTATCGGCTGCCATGATAACTTTCCATGGAGTAGCGTAATAAGTAACAATATCCACAGGGCTATACATGACCGAAGTCAGTGTATTCTGTTTAGTTGGAGAAGCTACAAACTTAGTCAAACACCAGTCATCTACATCGGCATCAGTCAAAGCTACCCACAGCCCATTGGGAAGTTCTACGGTCAAGGCACGTTCTACCGGCAATTTGATATCGTTAATGGCAAGGCGCTCAAAAGGAGCTTGCGCCCATTGCTCCGCCCACGCCATCGCACCGGGGGAAAATGTATATTCAGTCAGATCCCCCACCACTTTATGAAAAATGGCCTGTGGATGTTCAGGGAAAAAATAACGGAAAGCGATGCCTTCATCATACGCACGTACTTCAATATTCAAACGATAATTGGAACCGTCTTTTTTGGAAAGATACATGATTGCCTCATTATACGCCTCACGAACCGTACTGCGTTCTCCATACAGAGGATGCCAAGACTTGTTAACAGCAGGCTGATAGATCACACTATCTACCTCCAAATTATCCATCCAACATTTTACCTGATTTATTTTACGGGCAAGCGCCAGTTCCCAAGTACGGTTATCCAGCTGAAGACCGGCACGGGAGCTTCCGATAACCTCTCTGCCTCTATACTTCACCTGATATACTATTTCATTTACCGAAGAAGAAATTTTCTCCTGCCTGAACATGACTTCATGAACTCCCTCCGGGGACGTCAATTTCAATTCTTTAGAATGACCTGCATAAAGCGAAGCCGTACAGGTCAACGCATATGCTATGAGTATTATTTTTTTCATAATGATTACTTTTTAATTAGTAGTACGGATGAATCGGAAAACTCACTCAACGAAAAGAAAAATAAAATCTATAGGATAAAACAATTCACCGCAGAGACCTTCAGCATTAGTCCCTGCGGTGAATAAGGATGCACAAAAAAATTATAATTTTTGATTGTAACCTTCATTCAGTTCTTTGGTTTCTTTTCCTATTTTCACCCGTACAGGACCGGTTGCTGAATAGTACCAAACACCATGCTGCATATAGATTGCAGCATATACGTCATGATCCGATTCTAAAACAAAGTTACCTTTCTTTAGTGAACGGCCACAGCCAAGATACATCAGTTGAATCTGACCTTCTTTTTTCTCTTATCAATCCTAACCCGCCACAGAATGAAACACGTTTGGAAGGATGATGAGCCTGCATGTCCGTCGCACTGAACAGATAATCCGCATATCCGTCCGCCGTATTCACCTTCACCCCGGTACAGCCATCATCTCCCTGCAAGGCTTCTACACCGAGCACATTCGGACCACTCTTTTTATACGCTTCATAAACAGAAACAAAAAGGATGAGTATGAGCATTATTACCTTCCTGACGAACAATCAAAGCAGGAGTCGGCATAGGAGGCATACAAATATCGCCGGGAGTCAACCCTTTATTCATTGTAGTCGGGGGAGCATCCACCTGATAAATTTCACGTCCCTCACCTCCTGCCATCCATAAACGCGCCGTTATATCTTCGGGCATACTCCATGAAGCGATGAAATTCTGGTTATAATCGGATTTATGCAGATTGGAAAACCAATGATATCCTTCATGCCACGTTTTGTCAAACTTCTCCAAAGCCTCACCGGGAAGCTTGCTCCCTTCCGAATCAGTGATTTCCATCGAAGTACCTACATGATGGAACAAATAATCATTATCCGCCCTGTCCGACCGGAAAATATCCACATAATAACCACTATTCCCCGAGGTACGGACCATAGCGACCATTCTTCTTTTTCTCACCGGCAGACACATCGGCAAAGTTGAGGTAAGGAGTTAATTCTCTTTCATTTACGAATTCTCCCTCCTTCACCATAGGTTCCATAGCATGAATCGTGATATCTCCTTCCGTATATCCGGGTAAAACCGTATTAGAACCTGTAGGAGACTGATGGTATCCATGATCTTTACTCCAATAGGACTCATAAGCCGCTGCATCCGGAGCCAACGCATAACCATACGCATAGAATTGTAAAGCCAACCCGTTCGGAGTGAGATGGTATCCTTTTTTACCACCATACAGAGTGAACATCATTTTATAATCTCCCTCCCAGTTCTTCATTGTAATAAAACGATGATGGGGAGAATAAGACGCACGCTCATTACTCTCTGCACGTACAGACGGGATGGTAGCTGTATAGGTACAAAGCCCTGTCCAACCGGCATTATTTCTGGAGTATTTCTTTTGAGAAATCCCTTTGTTCAAGGCACTTGCCACTTTTTCCACCCCCTCCTTATTATCTGTTCCGGTATAATAAGTCAGCAGATTTTCAAACGTCTGGAAATTAGCACTTCCCCCACGTGAATCACCGAACACCACCATATTGGCTGCATCGTCCATCCAAGGAAATACAGCCATTGCAGCTTTCTGCAAAATGGGGTTACCGGCTATGATATCTATCCCGGCACGTTTCAAGGGAGCCGCCCAATCAAGCAATGACTGCACTGTACCGAATGAATAACCGGGAGATTCCGGCCACAGCCCTGTCACCCGATCGTAAGTTTTCAATATATCGGGAATGGCATCATGATAGGGAGTAGATTCGTTCACCAGCAGATTCAAATAATACTCTTTTCCTTTACCGTCAGCATAAGCCTCATTATGATCGAGCACCAACATAGGACGCAGCATTATATTCCACCCGTTCACATTCCAGTTACCCGATTTGCCACCGCGTACCAGCCCTATATTGATAAAACGCTTAAAGACTTCGGCAGCTACCGTTTTTGTATCTTTCCCAATTGCTTTCAGATGAGCATGAGGATGCCGTATCAAATAATCGAAAGCAAAATCATACGCCATTGCCGCATGCATTACCAAATCATCATGTATCTGTTCGTAATCATAATAGCCGCAAATACCTCCCGGTTCCCAACCACCGACACTGCCACACGACTTTTCAGGGTCCAAAATAGGATTCATATAATACGTCCCTACCAACCACACATTAAATATATCTGTGGCAAAACGGGCAAACTTCTCTTCTCCTGTCACCCAATAAACAAAAGCGGCATTTTCTGCTAATGTCAAGATCTCGACATTATTCCCCCGTATCATGTGCCCGCTTTCCTTATAAGGCACTTTGACCGAAGGCTCCGAAGGATTTAATTTATTAATTCCCCACATATCACCTGTTTCATTATAAGGAGTGCGGTCCTCCAGCGGAACATTGACATACTTATTCCAAGTACGCATTCCCGGCATTCTTACAGTGGGAACAGGAGCATTCCCCTCTCCATAGTCCCAATTCTGTTTTTTCAAATAACATTGAGTATAACGCTCTCCATCTTTCCAATACATGGCCAGCCGGGAAGTTATCCATTCGGGATCAGTCTGATGACGATCCACATATTTTTCCACTTTGGAGCGGATAGCTGCAAAGGCTTCCCCAGCCCAAGGCTCATTTTTCACTTTTTGCAGAACAGACGCTCTATCCGCCGGAGAAACATATACACAAGGGTGTTGCTGCGCCTGAACAGCCGACATACACCCTATAAAATAAAGGTTACTAAAATATTTTTCATACTCATTTATTGATTTACTATCTTGGTTACCGTTTCAGACAGGACAGGACTGCCATAAAAAAGAAGAGAAGCCGTCTTTTTTATTAGCTCCTCCCTGTACGTGAGCTATAAAGAAACCATACACGCTATCACGTTTATTTATCCACGGGTAAGCACCAGCCCATCCGGGAGAACTAATCTGATAAGCTTCTCCTGTAGTCTCATCAACCAGTTCACGCCATTCACCTAATCCATAGATACCAGTGTGGTGCTGTCCTAACGCTTTCTCAACATACTCACCAGGAGCAACAACAGCATTCCGTACCTGATCTGCCTGCATAGTTTGAACTGTTTCCGGTTTCAATATCTCTTTGTTCCCGAAACGTCCGTTATGATAAATCATTTTCAAGAAACGGATATAATCATTCAGCGTGGTACACAATCCACCTCCCAACATAGGAGCATGTCCCCCGTCAGTATTAACCGGAGTAAAATGAGAGCCAGTCATTTCCAAAGGAACGGCAATTAATTTCTGAAATAAAAATTCAAACTCTTCCCCCATAGCTACTTCGGCCATACGTCCGGCTATTTGCATGGCCAATCCTCCATATTCAAATCGAATTCCCGGTGCAAAAACAGTATCCAAAGGCAATATCTCTGTGACAGCCGAATCCAAATGATTGTAATTGTCCACCCGGGGAGCAGGCAGGTAAGGACGTACACCGGAAGTATGAGAGAGTAATTGACGCAAAAGGATATCGCCTTTCGCATCGCCCCTGAACTGCGGTAACCACTTCTCTACAGGATCATCCCAACTCAAATCCGTCCGGTCCACTACCGCACCAATTACGGCAGCAGCCACCCACTTGCCGGCAGAAGCGACATACACTTTTGTATCTCCGGTGAAAGAGCCATACGTCTTTTCAAACAACACTGAATCATTCTTTATCACACATATTGCTCCCCGGATAGTATCCCTTATCCATCCAGGTACTGATTATGGAATCCAAAGGGGTAAAATCATAAGTTACATTCTGTTTACCTTGCCGTAAACAAGAAGTCACAACCAAGCCAACAGCCAATATCAAAATAAAAACGAATCCTCTATTCATATTCCTATATCATTTGATTAGTCAAACCATATATAAATACGAATCAAAGGATTCATTTACTCATCTAATAATGAAATTTATTCTTTCTCCAAATCCCAATATACCACATAACGCTGCCGATGAATATTGTACAACGGTTCTATCACATCTCCTTGAGAAGTCGTAAACTTTAACTCCGTACCGACACGCCGTACACTGCGTTCAGGATGCTTGACATCAAGTTTTAACGTGGTGCGAAGTCCTGCAGGGATATGATAATCATACGTATAATAATCATTGTACAAAGCAGGATTGGAATCGGGCGCAGGTGCCTGCATTCCTTCTGTTCCCCGTTCACCGGCCAACACTACCGGACCATAAACCAACGCTCCCTTTTGAGGATTATCCGGAGTCGTTTCCACACGGAGACGCATGGGATAATCAGCCGTAATACGGTCACCGTCTTTCCATAGACGAGTGATAGCAATATATGAACCGGGCTTCTGCTTCACCGCCACCTTTTTACCATTTACAGCGACTTTCACTTCCTTGCTCCACGAAGGATAACGAAGATAAACCGTAGTCTCTACAGGATTTTGGGTGCTTATGGTCAGAACTGTGGCCTCCTCTGCCGGAAAATCCGTTTCCTGGCGGAGAGTCAATCCTTTCTCCTGCCAATTGACTACCGAAGGAATAAAAAGATTCACATAAATGCCTTTATCATTGTGATAATAGATGGCTTCTCCATATTTAGCATGGTTCTCAAAACCGCTTCCCACACAACACCAGAAAGAATTTTCTTTCGTACTATACACCTTATGCGAGCCTGAAAGCAAGGGCAGGAAATATGTTACCATACCGGTCTGAGGATCTTGCTGTCCCAAAATATGGTTGTAAAGGGCCCGTTCATAATAATCCGCAATGGCAGCATCGGCTGTCCAGCAGAACAAATGACGGGACAGTTTCAACATATTATAGGTACAACACGTTTCCCCAGTATAACCTGACACATGCTTGGAGAACCGGGCCGGATCAAAATAATGTTCCTTGTCACTACTGCATCCGGGGGCAAATGTATGATGGTCTATCATAGTATGCCAAAAGAAATCGGATAACTTTCTGCTGTTCTCATCCTCTGTCAATTCATAATTACGAGCTTCGGCTATCACTTTCGGAATAAATGTATTGGTATGTTTAGTACCCAAATCATCACGTAGTTCCTTTAACGGATCAATCACTTCATTATGGTAAAAGAATTGAGCCAGCCACCGATGACGTTCATCCCCGGTTATCGCATACAAATTATAAAAAGACTCATTCACTCCACCAAATTCATTCCGTATCATTTTTGACGTGTAGTCTCATCCAATGGTTTGAGCTTATGATAGGCCCAGTCGGCCATACGGATAACAACCTCCAAAGCTTTCTGATTGTCACTGTAAAGATACTGGTCTATCAGTCCCGAAAAAATCTTATGAAGCGTATACCAGGGTGCCCATACACTGGTGCCACGGATGTTACGATTAATCAATTCTTCAGGATAAGCACTCAAATAACCATTACCCAACGCGTTTTGTACCTCCGCCAGGCCATTCACCAGACTATCCCCTTTTTGTTTGAACTGTTCACTGCCGGTTGCCGCATACATCAGGCCGTAGGCAGAAAGCAAGTGCCCTGTGGTGTGTCCACGCAATTCACAGTCCAAGGATTCCCATCCGCCTAATTTCTTTACTGTCATGTAACCACCTTCCCGACCGGCAAACACACCAGCATTAGTACGAAAACTATGCAACAGCCTGTTCACCTCTATAGAAGCCATCCACATAGAATCACGCATCATATTTTCACGAAAACGGCTTGGAAGCAAACGAACATCTTTCAAATCAAAACTCTTGACTTTCATCGGAGCCACGGTTTCTCTCTTCAACTTTCCGGCATGTTGGCCGGGATAAACAGACTGGGCCGTCAAAGCACCCGACATAGCCAATAACCCGGCTACAACTAAAATTTTCTTCTTCATTGTCTTTTTCTAATTAGTTCCTCAATCGACATTCAAACTTGCTACATAATACGATAAAAGAGAGAAAAACACTCAATGCTTTTCTCTCTTTTCATAAATAGGTCCAACTATAAAACAGTTTTTTATCTACTTTATCTTTATTCCTTCGATATATTCATTCGTGATAAAACCCTTTAAATCCTTTATCTTCTCTCCATTAACCACCACATTTTCAAACGTAATATTCCGCACCATCCTTTCTTTATCCAGCCCTTTTTATCAACGAAGGATTCTCGCCTACTCCGTTATAAGTAATATTACGGAAAGTTACTCCATCAATGCTCTGTCCGGGCTGTTTGTCATATTTAGGATTGAAACGAATGTTGATATGGAACAATTTTCCTTCTTGAATACTTTCCACCCGAATATCCTCAAATAAAATATTCTTCACCCTGTTTCTATCACCGGCATCTATAGCCATACATCCCTGATAAGGCACATCATCTTCATCATGTTCCAAAATATCAATATTCCGAAAAATCAAATTTTCAATGGTCTCACCTATCAAGGACTCCGGATCACCATGACCACCTACATTGATAGGATGAGCAATATCCGCCCAAAGAATGGTATTCTGTACAGTGATATTATCCGAACCGCCCCACCAGTTCCAACGATGATTATATAAAGCAATGCAGTCATCACTATTACGCATAAACACATTGTCTATCAATACATCGTGACAGCACATCATGTCAATGCCATCACTCCAACCTTTGCAACTAAAAGATTTCAAATTTCTGATTGTCACCCCTACAGAACCTCCTCCGAATACCGTGTAATGATCCGGATTGATCACCGTTATGCCATCCACCACTACATTTTTAGAATCTGTTATTTCAATGCCACGAATAGGATGATCCAAGATACCTCTACCCACAATACGTACATTTTCGGCTTTATCCACCCATAGTTTTGCTTTCACAACTGCTCCCGGAGCCAAATAAACCGTCGTATTACTTGGTATCCTTATCTGATTGTTCGGCAGATCTTTAGGTCGATGCACTCCCGGCCCGAAATACATCACTCCTTTCTCTTCTTCCGAGCAAGTCTCCGTTTCCATCGGATTGGCAAACACATGAAGGTTATGCAACCTATCCCCATTAAACTCCACAGAAAGATATCGGGGTTTATCAAGCATAAATGTAATCACATTCTTATATTGTACATAGCGTATATCATTTACCTGCGGACGAATATCTACCTCATGAATCGTTCCATTATTTTTTTTACCATTACCTCCACAAGACTGCCCATATCAAACTGTACCATCGAAGCATCTTGTACCCTATCCATATCCACCTGCACATTATATTCAAACAGGTCTTTCCATTCACCCCCCGGAACACGGACACGGACTGTATAATCATCATTATGAGGCATACCTGTTTTCAATCCTTCGGGATAAGTCACTAATTGAGCCTGTGCAACCGCACAACACACCATAAAACAAAAGGCTAATAACTTTTTCATTTTTATGCTTTTCTTTTTAAATACGTTTGATAAGCATTTTCCACTCAAAAATAAAAAGCCTATTAACCATTTTCTCATCAACAATGATCTTATCTTCTAGAATTTATTCCGTTCCACCTCTTTTCCTTCCTGAAAGAATACCACTTCATACGATGCGTTATCATCTGATAGTAACATATCCGAATCAAACATCAGACATTCAATCTCATAAGGTTGCAATGTTTTCAAAGCAATCCTTCTTTGGCTGGAACCGTTGCATATCACCTCAACTTCCGTCGGTTCCGATGCAGACAAACCAAAGTTCTGTATCTCTACCTTCAACCCACCTTTTTCTTTATCAAACAGAGGGCGACGGGCGGAGAGCAGAGCCGGCCGATAATTCACGTATGGCAAACGGGCATAACCATACAACATATTCCCTTTTTTATCTTTACCTATCATTTTAGGAGCAAATTCATCCGAAGTGATGCCACTGCCCTTCGCTTTAAAGACCACAATCAAATCTTTGCCCGACACCTTGGTCTTCACAGGCTTGCAACCACGTCCAAAATTCACTTCGGTAAATGAACCGAATCGCAACGACTTTACATCCACATCTGTCTGCGGATTAAAACCTGATTCGGCAGCAATCTTTACCTCAATAGTACGAGTAGACGGAGTGATCTCTTCTTCATTCAAAACAGACAATAGCATTCCTTTATTCAGAGGAATACTTATATTTTTGGAACTATGTTTATCGTTAGGCAGATCGTTCCATTTAATGGTATCAATCACGGCAAAATTCATTTGGACAGCACGCCCCTTCTCATCCTGAAAAACTTTAGGGCGCTCATATTTAAACCAATGTTCCACCGCTCCATCCTTATGGAATGATACACCCGGCACGTATGCTTCCCCTTGTTCTGTCACCCAATGCACTCCGTCCTTGGAACGCTGATAGAAAGCAATTCTGCCCAACCAGTCATTCACGATCAAGTGATATTGCAACTCATCCCGCCATACCACCGGATCTTCAAACCGGCCCTCCACGTCCGGGTAAACCCGTTTGTCCGTCAACTGCTTATAGGGTGAAAGTCCGTCTTTGCTGATCCAGACACCTCCACCGCGGCATACCATCAAGTAAGAATCATCCTGACGGCGGGCAAAAGTCAAATTGGAAAGCCCCTCTATGATTTTTCGGTCACGAGAATCAAAACTGAATTTACCATACGTCCACACCTTGCTGTCCACCCCGTCTGCTATATAGTAACCGTCAATCACATAGACCACGACACGGCCATCCTTTAACTGGAACGCTTCCGGATTATGTCCTTTTCCCACAGAATTTTGAATTTTAAAAGGTCCTTCCAACCGATCACTTACTGCATGGAAAACAGTAGAATTCGACCAAAACATGTGCCCTTTCGGAGAATCCTCAGGCCAGCCACACACAAACAAATGGTATTTACCATCCGTATCCTGCAATATATTTCCTCCCCAAAAAGAAACTCCGGGAAGTTCTATTCCATTATCCACATAACGATTCAGTACACTGTCCGTACCCCAAATCCCCTTAATCTGAATGCCGTCCGGCATAGGAAGGAAACGGTCCATAAAACGTGCGCCTTTTACTAAATGCTGCCATTCGGCAGGACGTTCACGCTCGGTTATCTGCGCATCTACAGAAGTTAAAAAAGAAGCTTGCCGCTATTAAAAAGAAGAGTTTTTTCATTGTGTCATTCATTACACGTTAACAAATCGTTTATTTATGTGCTCAAAAATAAAAAGATTAAGCTGACATAAGTACCAGCCAGCTTAACAAAAAGCACGCAAACCTTTGCGTAAAATAAAATACCTTAAGAAGCCACCTGTGGATTTATTTAACCAAACATGGGATTACAACTGACTAACCTCTTCGAATGTCAATCCTGTAATTTCCATAATATCTTCTGTAGAGAATCCTTTTTTTCTTTCATTCTCCGGGCATTTCGAAGAACACCTTCTTTAATGCCCTCTTCACGACCTTCTTCACGACCCTCCGCACGTCCTTCTAATCGTCCCTCTATCTTTCCTCTATCTTTCCCTCTATCTTTCCCTCCAACTTAGCAGAATCAAGAACATCATTCTGGATCATCAAAGCGCTAAGATGTTCATCATAGGCATGGCGTTCCTGAGGCGTCATTGAATAATATTTCAATTTTTCACGTGCCTCACCCAATCCGGGAGCAGTCGTGTCAGGACGGATAATACCCGTCTTCAAATATTCTATCCATTCCTCTAAAGGGGTCACCGCCACCTTGTTAAACTCATTAACACGGATCAGAAAATACTCCGGATAAATTTCGGAAGGCATACGGGGCACAATGGCATCCTTTTCCCGAGTACTCACTTGAAGAAAGTCTCCTGTATGCACTCCTTTAAATATATTCTGCCCATGATAAAGATAATCAGTTCCATGACCAATATCGAAATAAAGAATGCTGATAGAATATATCTTTTTAACTTTATAATAAGTCTCGCCCAATGAGATATGTTCTGTAATGGCTTTAGCCACTCCATACAGGATACGCTCCAAATAATACAGCTCACGCGTATTTTGAATCTCGATGATAACAATCTCATTTTTACTATTGAGAGCTTTGATATCAACCCGATTGAACTTATCATTCTCCGTTTGCTGGTTACCCTCGCTTTCCAAAATCTCCACTATATGAATTTCATCACCTATCAGTACCGTAAGGAATCCTTCGAGCACACCAAAATTAGCTTTATGACGCAGCAGACGCTTAACAGCCCAATCAAAGCGGATATATTTATCTTGTAATTCCATAAGAATATAATTTATTCATTTTCAATGGACAAAGATAGCAAAAAGGATCATTCTTTAAAAATTATCCTACCTAAATAATTACCTTTTCTTTTTATTTCGCAAAGATGATTTCTTTTATATGCTCTCTCTAAAAAACACCGACCACAGAGTTTTAAATCTTCTTGAAGCTCTTGCTTGAAACTACCTTTTTTCATTTTACAAATACAATATCACCTACATGTTCCCCAACAAAGAAACGCGCCATGTCCGACGTTTTATACCATGCAGGCTTACCGGTCATATCATCCGATATAACTTTACCGTTTATCTTCAGATTCTCAAAACGAATATTCTTCACCATCCGTTCCTCGTCGTAGCCAACGATATGTGAGAATTCGGCATGATCGCCATTATAGGTAATATCTTTAAAAAGCACATTCTCAATGCCCCTGCCCGGAGCCTTGCAATACTTCTTATTGTAAAATATACGCAGATTCACCAATTGTCCTTGCCGGAAATTCTCGATGCGGATATTCTCGAACCGTACATTCCGGACCAGATTATTATCACCTGCATTGATAGCCAGACAGCCTTGATAATCCACTTGCATTTCCCGATGATCCAAAATATCAATGTTCCGGTAAGTCAGATTCTCCATCACTTCATTCCTATCCACATCTCCGTGTAACCCGATAAAAATAGGGTGCGCCACATCTGCCCACAAGGTAGAATTCTGCATTGTTACATTACGGCATCCGCCATGAAACCCCATACGTGTAGCATACACGGTAGTGCAATCATCGGAGTTACGGCAAAATACTCCGTCAAACAAGACGTTGTTGCTGGCAAATACATTCATACCGTCCCCCCACCCATATGAACTGACAGCCTTTACATTGCGGATTGTCACACTGTCCGAACCTCCAGTGGGGCATTGGGTTGTGATGAGACCTTCCACATATATATTTCGTGAATTAATAATGCTGATACCTGCCCCACGACCTTCGGGATGCACCTCACCCCGTCCCAGAATTTTTCACATCACGGGCATTGACCGCACGGATACATCCACGCACAATGGCCCCACCTGCCACATAGACCGTCTTTCCCGAAGGAACATTAAGTGTATCGCCGGGTAACTGATGTATTCCCGGAGCAAAATAAATCAGATTCTTATCTTTCAATTTCTTCGGGCGATTTTCATCTATCGGATTCGCAAAAAGATGAAGATTATGGAATATGTCTCCATTTACCTCAATGGACAGATTACGCGGACGGTCTAGCGTAAAAGTCATCGTACTGCCGCTAATCTGCGGAGTGATACCATACGACAACGGACGCACCCTGCCACTCTTTACTTCTCCTTTATTATAGGTAACGGAAACTTCCACCTGACCGGAAAAGTCAAAATATCCCATTGAGGCTAGTTCAACATGATGCTTCGTCTGGCGTACTTCATCTACTTTCATCGGATAAGTAACTACTTCTTTCCATCCACTGCCAGATTGCCTCACCCGAACTGTAAAATCGTCTTTCAACTCCACCCCGTCACTAGGAACCGTATAAGTTATCAACTGGTTTTGTGCATAAAGAATACAGGTCATCATCCATAAAAGACCTGTCAAGCATAATGTTCTCATTCTTTTCATTTGTAAAGTCTGCTATTTATTTTAGAATATACGTTCAATAACTATCAATCACTCAAAGCGCCTACCAGCAATTCTAATATACCACAATTTCATTATCAATTAGGGCATGAAATAATCCTTTACCTAAAGAATATTCTTATTTCACACCCTAACTACTATAAATCAGTCTATTGATTTTCGATTTATCCTTCAGTTTTTATTACCAACCAGGATTCTGCGTTAATTGCGGATTCAAACGTATCTGCTGACGAGGAATAGGATCTAAATAATCCCTTTGTGTATAAAGCAAATTACCAGCCAAAGTTGCTATAGAACGTCCATAGTCAGGGTCGTTAGGATCAGAGCCCTCATAAAGCCCATAAAGCAAAGGATATTTTTCTGGATAATAACAGGGTTCACCGAAGTAAGTGGCATCATTGGCTTTCTCTGTTTCGTATGCCGTCCCCAAAACATGTCGACCCAATTTACGACCAGTCAAGTTAATATGCGCAATACCCCAACGTTTTAAATCGTCCATACGAAAACCTTCACCAAAAAGTTCACATGCACGCTCTCTACGTATTTCATCCAACATATTCATTTTTTTACAAATAGTTTTTCCTGTAGCATGATCCCAATAACCAGCATCCCAAACATTAGCAATTAACGCATTGGTCAAAGGAGCCACTCCAGCACGAGCACGATTTTTATTAATAGAGAAATTAAGATCTTCATCTGAAATGTTTCCATTATTCAATTCACAAGTCGCCTCGGCATAAATACAATGCACCTCTGCCAAACGAATCAATGGAAAATCTGCAGATTCTGTATTATCCGGACGATTTGCCCCTTCAATCAAATACTTACGGCTGCTGTATCCCCCCATTGTACTATTATTTCTAATTGTGGGATGGAAGACTGCACAAGAACTACTATATACGGGATCAGTAGGATCATAATGATCATTGTCCTTAGGAAACACAGGAGTAGGATAAGGTTGACTAGCATCCATACGTTGACGTCCATCTTCAGTACGGCTACTATAAGATACACGGTCAGGTAAGAAAGTACAACCAACAAAACGATAATCACGATTACGATATTCACCTATAAATGTTGCATATCCCTCGAATTCTGGATTATTCTGCGCATCAGACATACTACCTGTATAACTGATACGAATAGGAAGTCCATTACGACAAAGGAAAGATTCACCAAACTGAGCACTCATACCCGTTGCTGCACCTACCATGACCGAATGCGATAAATTAATACCACCACGACTCAGATCGTAGTCATATTTTTTTGAGAAAATAAATTCTTTATTCGTACTTTTTCCAGCACTTTTGAAATTAGGAATATTTCCACCCTTATCATCAATATTAAACAAATAGTAATAACTCAAAGAATCACATTCTGCCCACAACTTATAAGTTCCACTTTCAGCTTCTTCTATCACCTCTTTTGACATCTGCTTTGCTTCTGTCAACATATCGGTTATAGAAGGATATCCTTCCGGTTTAACAGTTCCTGCCCCCTGCGAACTCCCATCACCATCTAAATCATAATTGATAGCAGGAACATACTTTTCCCACGTAGCCTCATAAAGCAATACTCTGGCCAAAAAAGATTTGGCAGCTTCCTTGCTTACTTTTCCTTTGCTTCCTTCCGGAATTTCCGTTTCTTTAGGCAAACGCTTTACAGCCTCTCTTAAATCGGACATAATAAAGGCTGCCACCTCATACCGACTGTTTCGCGGGGCCTGTAACACTCCATCACTAACAGTCAACACATGGTCTGAAATAGGCACACCACCAAAATGTTGCAACAAATAAAAATGCTGCCATGCGCGAAAAAAATAAGCAGTCCCCACAGACTGGGCAATATCACTTTGGCTACCATCATAAGCTTCTGCCTTTTCCAACAATATATTGCAAGTACGGATATGCGAATAAGGCTTATCCCAACTCCAATTTCCTTCCGATGCCGAACCACCTCCATTGCTTCCTAATCCACTGATATCCGTCCCTCGGTCCATTATATCACCGTATGACGGCTTATTATCCAGATTTTTCCATCCAATTACATTATATAAAGCATTGGCTGCCTGTTCAAAATGTTCAGGAGTCTTAAACACAATAGCCTCTGTTCCCTGAGACAACGGTTCTTTATCAAGAAAGTCACTGCATGCAGTCAATGACATCACCACAGCCGATGCAAGAAAAAATTTATTTATTATGGTTTTCATATGTTTATATTTTAACAGGTTATTAGAATGTAACATCTACTCCGAATGTCAGCAATCTGCTGAACGGGAATGTGTTATTTGAATTTTCACCATATTCCGGATCATATCCATCCTTTACTTTTGTCCATTCCCAAAGATCATCACCGGAGAAGTAAACTCTCAATTTACTGAGTCCGGCTTTTGAAATCCACTTTTGAGGCAATGAATACCCCACTACCAAAGATTTCAAACGGACATACCGATTATTCTGAACACTGACATCTTTATTATTATAATTCCACTTATTAAAATTCTGGTCACGTGAAGCAATAGTATATTCTGCATCCCGATTATTCTCACTCCACATTTTCCCTGCGAAGTTTTTATTTTGCAGAACATAATTTGTAGTCCATGGAGCAGCCAAATATCCACCTCTTAACAATACTTGTTTACCTACTCCTTGGAAGAAAGCCGAGAAATCGATTCCTTTCCATTCCAATCCCAATTTAAAGCCAAATGTCAAACGAGGGGCCATATCTCCTGCATAGTAAAGATCATCTTTTGTTATAGCACCGTCACCATTCAAATCGACTACTTTACGAGCCCCCGGACGAAGTGTATTAGTAGATGCCTCCTGAGGTGCAGGAAGAATATTATTAGCTTTCGGTCCTGAATGATCCGCATTCCAATAATACTTCTCATAATATGCAGCCACTTCATCTGCACTTTGGAAAATACCATCAGTTTGGTATACATACAATGCTTGTCTTGGCATACCGATTAAGCGATTTTCATTCTTACCCTCATTAGGTACATTTTCATTATTAGCTAATTCAAGCACTTTTGACCATGCATCCGAAAGAGATCCTCCAATGTTATACTTTACCTGACCTATTTGATCATTCCAATTCAAAGCCAACTCCCAACCACGGGCACGAAACTTACCATTGTTGGTTTTAGGAGCAGCCGCACCTAAAAATAGAAGGATATTGTACATCAATAAACATACCGTTATTGGTCTTGATAAAATAATCAAATGAACCTCTCAAACGATTGCTAAGAAAAGCAAAATCCACTCCCACATCGTGGCTGTCAATAGTTTCCCATGTACGTTCCGCAGATCTCATACCGTCTACCCACAATGAAGTATGCGTACCGGGATTTACACCAAAAATAGTCGTACCAGTTTTGATAGTAGCAAATCTCTCGTAATTGTCAATACCTTCCACACTACCTGTTCTACCATAATTGTAACGCAGCTTCAAATCACTCAACCATGAAACATCTTTTAAAAAGTCTTCATTTGAAAGTCTCCAAAAACCAGAAATAGAATAAAAATTTTTCCAACGTTGTTCTTTCGCCAACTTAGAAGACCCATCCCGACGACCCAATACCTCTATTGAATATTTATCAGCATAAGTATAATTCAAACGCCCTAAATAAGAAACCAATCCCCAAGAATTCTGTCCACCATATGCCTCATTATTATTTCCATTCACCCATACATCCAAATCTGCTAATCCAGACCCCGGATAAACAGCACCGGATTTACGAACCGCACCTACCCTTTTATATGTTTCTTGTTCGGCAGTCATACCCAACATGGCAGAAACGCTATGCACATCAGCAAAAGTACGATTATAATTAGCAAAAGCACCTAAAGTAATGTTTTCCCATTTCGCTATTTCTTCTTTCAATTGTCCGGGACCTTGCTTATTACCAGTCTGTGTACCTACCCAATCATAATATTGTACTTTATTCTTCACTTCCTGCATATTTCTCTGTACAGTCTTATAAGCCCCCGAAGCTGAAATAGAAAGTCCTTTTACCCATTTAGAAAAATCATAAGTTGCTTTAGCACTTCCTCTAAAAGTTGTCAATGAATTTTTCTTCTCCCCTCCTTGGGTCAACCCACCAATAGGATTCCGGTTACCACTAAATGTATCATAAGCCTGACCATTTTTATTATACACAGTCCAAAACCAAGGATCAAAATATCCAGCTCCCACATCAGTAGTTGGGGTTATAATATCACGTTTGTCATACGACATACTTGTTTCAAATTTCAAAGCATCTGTCGCTTGATAATCAGCATTTAAACGACCACTATATTTTTTTTTCTCCATCATTAGCAACTTTCAACTGTGAATTATTATCCGCATACCCCAAAGACGCTCGATAACTAAACTTTTCATCTGCTCCAGAAATACTAATCGAATGCTTTTGAGAAGTTGCCTGACCATAAAGATAATCCATCATATACACATTTGGGTCCCAACGTTCCACTTTATCACCATTTTGTAATGTCAAGACTTTACCTGCACGAAGAGCATTAAAAAGAGTTTCCCCCTTATATACTGTTGGTGCACCAGTAGCCGGATCAATATCCGATTGATCCAAAGTAGGACCACCAAAAGAATTAAATATCCACCAATTTACAGCTTTATGAATTTCATCAGCAGTAGTTAAACTAGGATTTAAAGCGGCAGCATCATTATATTGAGCTTCATAAAACATATCCAACCATTCCCGATTATTTGTAATAGGAGGCTGAATACCGTTAATTGTGCGACTAACAGAGCCACTATATGATATTTGAGCCTTTCCTTTTTTACCACGCTTTGTTGTTACCAGTACAACACCTGAAGCCGAACGGGCACCGTATATCGCAGCCGAAGCATCCTTCAAAACTGAAATATTTTCAATATCACTTGCATCCATAGCATTTAACTCATCCAATGAACCTGTTATACCATCAATGATAACTAATGGAGAAGATTTTCCATTAACAGAAATATCACCACGTATTTTCATCTCTGCTCCCTCACTACCCGGACGAGTAGAAGTGCGTGTAATAGTCAATCCCGGAACTTCACCTTGCAAAGCTACTGTAGCATTAGCAATACCCTTATTTTTAAAAGCCTCATCCCCCTTGATCTGACTAATAGAACTAGTTAAAGAAGCTTTCTTTTGGGCACCATAACCAACTACTACTACTTCATCCAGCATCTCGGTATCTTCTTTCAAAACGACCTTAACGTTTGTTTTCCCTGATATATTAACTTCCTGAGTCTTGTATCCGATATAAGAAATGACCAATATGCCTTTTTCCGGAACATTATTCAATGTAAAATTACCATCAAAATCGGTAATTGTACCATTAGTCGTGCCTTTTACTTGTACCGTAGCACCAATTACCGGTTCTCCTGTAGCATCCACCACTTGCCCTTTTACCGTTCCAGTCTGCATAACAGTCTGCACCCCATTCACCTCTGCAAATACAGTCTGCGGGCTACCTGCCAACAAGGCAGAAGCCATCACCGTAGAAAACAAGATTCTTCTCGATGAAAATTTAAAGAATTCGTTTTTCATAAACTTAAAATTTAATATTAACAGTTTTATTGTTGTTTTCTTATTATATACACTGTTTGATAAACTCGCGCACCTCATGCCGCCCTATCCTTAAATGGTTTTCAACGGTACGGTGCGAAAGATTTAATTCCGCTGAAATATCTGAAATAGATTTGTCTTCAAAACGACTCATTGCATAAATAGTACGACGCCGTGGAGGAAGCAAAGACAATCTATATTTCTCACATGCTTCCAAGTCATCAGCCACCACACGAGCCTCAGTTTCATTTGTATAAGTTACCGCATGCTCATATAAATAAGAAGTCACTTCCTGCCTCTTATAATAACGACGTAAATAGTCAGTTACCAAATTACGAGCAATAGTAAAAATAAAATACTTAATAGTTTCTGCACAGAGCATCCGATCGTAATCCATCAGCCGTACATACACATCTTGAGCCAAGTCTTCCGCCTCTTCTTTATGAGCTATCTTATAATAAAGATACAGATAGACCGAATGATGATAATTCGTATAAGAATCCTCTATTAATTGAGTAGATTTCATGGATATGTTTTTCATGTCTTCAGCTTTTTGGGTTACATTTACGAATGCAAATATAGAAGGTAGAAGGACAAAGAAAAACACTTTTTCTATTCTAATAAATCTCATATCATTACCCTAGACAAAAAACAGTTTAAGCTGCTAATTTATAGCAGCTTAAGAATTTGAGACTATCTGTATCATATAATAATTTGAGACTCTCAACAAAAAAATAGAGAGGTTATTCATTGTTTTTCCCAATACTTCGGATGTACTCATTGGGAGTGATATTAGTCGCTTTTTTTAAAATATCGAAAGAAAGAAGCTCTTGAACTGAACCCACACAACTCAGCCAAAGCACTCAAAGTGTATTTAGCATATTCATCTTTCTCCACCAAGCGCTTGAATTCAGCTATGCGATAATCATTGATATAATCATAATAATTACGGTTTAGATACTGATTAAATAAATAGGACAAAGTATGAGATGATGTGCCAATGGACACAGCCAAATCGGCAATCTTCAAATTAGGATTAGTATAAGGCTTTTCTTTATGCATAACAATCTCCAATTTCTCAGCCAACCGTTTACATTCCTCCACACTTATCTTATTTGTCTTATACTTTTCTTCCGCTACAATATGGGATTCCTCAACTGGCTGAATCTCCTTTTCTATAACTTTAGCAGAGTCAGGCATCAGTTCTTCCCTTTCGTTCTCCACCTCTTTCTTTTTTTGATAAAGGACAGCAATGCTTCCGGTCACCACAGCTATCACGATGAACACTATGCTCCATATACTGATAGAAGAAGCGATTTTAACCGTCATCTGAGTTTCCGACTCTGGATTCCCCGTCTGTCTTACTTTAAAAGTATAATTACCGGACGGTAAATCATAATAAGTAATATCCGAACGACCTGTCAAAGCCATCCATCCGGTATCCTCACCCTCTAACTGATATTCATATGACATAAAGGCAGGTGCCGTATAACTGAAATCGGAAAAGTAAAAGGTAACATTCTTTTGAGAAGACTCCAATGAAATTTCACTCTTGCCGCCATCTCCCACAACAGATTGCACTACAGATTTTCCATTTACACATATATCTGTTATGGCAACCGAATAGGGAACGGATTTCCTCTGATTCATCCGCACTGTATCCAAATACAGAAGCCCTTTGGAGTTTCCAAACCAAATGCCGTTCTCATCACGTACCGGCGGACAAAGAGTAAATATGGAACTGGGAATGCCATCGACAAAATTATAAGGAATAAAATGGTCTTTCTTATCATACCGGAACAAACCATTGTTAGTTCCCAGCCATAACCACTTTTCACGATCCTCCACAATAAACATACCATCATTCCCATCCAGAGAAGTCCCCGGCTGCAAACGTCTGAAAGTAGTCATTGATAAATCAGAGATAAAAAGCGAGCCTTTGTCCGGAAAAAAATAAAGATCATGGTCGGAATCTTCGTAGATCACTCTTACTTTTTCCTTATGAATAAATCCCTCAGGAAACACATCGGTTTTTAATGTCCGGGCAGAGGGGTCCCAAATGCACATTCCATTCTCTGTACATATCCATCCTTTATGAGTGGAATCAAAATAGATTTCATATACGTTCCCTTCTGGCAACTTAGAATTGGCACTGGTATAATGAGCTATCTGTCTGCCGTCTTTATAGCAGAATATTCCTAAAGATGTTCCTATCCACAAATTCTTTTCACGATCCTGCTTGATACAAAAAATATGTCCCTTACTAAAAGGCATTCCTCCATCGGGTGCAAAATCTCTGAGTGTCAAAGTCACAGGATTGAAAACATACATTCCCCCACCGTATGTACCTATATAATACTCATTCTGATAATACAGACAACTGAAAATCATATTTGAGCGTAACTGTGGAACCTTGAAACTTTTATAACGATGATTTTCTTCGTCAATATAAAAAAGTCCGTCACGAGATCCGATCAGCTTTTCCTTCCCCTCGATGGCAAGTGCACGTACCGGCATATCTCCGGAATCAAAAAAAGGAGCATACGTATAAGTGGAGAACAACCCGCTCTGATATAATGTGTAATCCAATCCCAGCTGATAGAATCCTACCCATATCAATCCTTCCTTATCAACCAAAACAGAATAAACGGAATTAGAATGCAAAGTCTCATCCTTCCCTGTTTCATGACGCATGGAACGAACAACTTTCTTTTTATCCGTTGATACAAAATGAACTCCGTTACCATCGGTTCCCACATACAAAAGGCTTTTCCCATCACCGGACAAAGAAGAAATGACATTACAACCTACATCAACAAAACGGGCAAATTCTTTAGTTTGTGTATCAAAACTGATGATTCCCTGTCCCATCGTTCCTAAATAAAGCATACTCCCAATCCTAGCTATATTCTTAAAAGAACAAACATGCTTCTCTTCCATCACATTATGATAAGCCTCTATTTTTCTATCTGAGAGTTGTAAAGAATAAAGACCATTCTCCGTAGCCATCCAAAGTATTCCATCTTCTCCCAAATTCAAGCCACCAATAGAGTTCGCCGCCGACAACATATTAGGATCTATCATAATTTGGTTCAAGCTACCTCCTTTATAAATGAAAAGTCCCCCCTTTCTGTTCCGATATAAAGTATTCCTTTCCCATCATGTAAAAAGAGAGCGCACAGCATATCCTATCGTTTCACGGGCAATGGGCTCCAAACTATTTTTCTGCTTGCTAACACGCCATAATCCACTGCCATTCCCCATCCACAATTCATTGCCAGGCATCTCAGCAATGGCATTTACCCGTTTCAATTTTTCATCTGAACCCGGAATAAGATAATGCTTGAAATGAATTCCATCAAAACATTCCAACGAATTGCCGGTCCCCAACCAAACATAACCTAAAGAATCTTTATAAATGGCGTTTACCACTAAATCTGACAAACCCTCAGTTACAGACAAGCCACGAAAAGCGTAGGAACGAGAGAAAATGGGTAAAGACAAGAATATAAGAAACAATATAAATATAAATCTTAAAATGTTTTTCATTACATTGTGCATATTTGGAACCTCGTGTTTATCAAATAATGCAAATATAGTGAAAAGGGAATATATTTTCCCTATCAAAAAAAGAAAAAATCATCATCCACTTCTTATTTGCTGTATGAAAAAGAAAGGATGATGATTTAAAAAGATTACTTTATAAAAAGAAAGTTTATATCAAAGTTTGCGTAAATCATGTCCGGGCAACAAATTATATTCTTTTCCATTCATCCTGACTTTACAAGGTGTAGAAGCTGCATATTTCCAAACGCCCTCTTTATACACCAACATCACATCTGTTACTGTCAATGAACTTATTTCAACATGTGGAGTTTTCAATAGTGTACCTCCTCCCAAAAAGAAAATACAATCATCGCCTTGTTTATTTCCCCACAATGCATAAGCTGCTTGTACAGTCATTTCTCCACTTTTACACAAATGACCTGCATCATCCGAAGAAATAATCCGGTCCACACGCCCCTCTTTTTGTTGAATACAAATTCCGACATGACTTCCAGCCACACCACTTTCCACTTCTGGAAAAGTAACGGAGGAAATACATCCCGGCTCCTTTACAGAAGAAGGTTCATAAACAGCTACAAACGGACGATTCCAAGCTTCACCTTGTTGGCGGGCTACAAAAGTCAACGTAGGTTGCTCTTTGATAGCATAAGGCATATCCGGAATCCGGCTCAACCCTTCAGTCATCGGGCTCAAAGCCGAGAAGACTTTACGTTCAGGAGCACCTTTCATCCACATATTCATACTGATATTATCCTCATCCGGCATCTGTATAGTAAACATTGTTTTAATATCTTTGGAGGTCTCGGCACTTTTCTTATCAAACAAATAAGAATAGGCATATATATGTGCCCCTGCAAAAGCCAGTTCCTCCGTTGGTTGAAGAAACAAGCTACTCCCATCAGCAGCAGTCAAGTTCATGGTTTGTCCCATATTATGATAAAAATAATCATGCATTTTATCTCCTCCCTCCACTTTCCTGCTACGGAAAATATCGACATAATATCCGTTCTTTTCTCCTGTAGTCACAATACTCATCATACGGTTTTGATCAGCTTGTGATTCAGGTTCACGGAAAAAGACTTCACTATAACTTACAGGCTGATAATCCACTTTCACCCCCGTTTCGGGATAGCAGTTCAATAATTTGAAAGCATGATTGCTTTTCATAACCGGATAAGAAGAGATTCCATCTACACAAACCGTATTGTGTGCAGGGAACTGACTATAATACTCCAAATAATCCAAACCGGAATAAAGGGTCAAGCCAATACCTCCATCCGGTGCCAGACGATATCCTTTTCCATAAAGTTCCATGCTGATGCCATTGGCATGCATGTGGTTCCCTTCACTGGCGTTTTGAGCAATCATCAGACTATGGCGTTTGTCCATGCCATTGCGTTGCACCAGCCAACTGGCATTGGGAGCATAAAAAGTAGGAGTCACATAATCATTGATATCACCGGCAGGTATCTTATCATCAATCACCAAAGGCTTGTCACTGAAGAAAGAAGTTACCGCCACCTTCACGTTTTTCTTTTCAGCCGCCGATTTGGACGCATCGGGATCAAATAACTTCAACATAGCAGTAAATTGCCTTTCCTGATCTTTTTTACCATGTTTTTGCGCATTAGTTACCATACGGGCAAAGATAGCAGGATTCAATTTACCGGGATGTGTATCGCCAAAGCCCATTGTCATACAATCCGGAAACAAATATTGCGGGTCGGCGGCCACCGCTTTTTTTATGACGGGAATCTCTCCGGTCAGGTCCATACCCAAATTACGGTCAAAGATAGTAACCATATCCGTATAATCCCCGACAACTACCTGACTATAACCCGGACATTCAGCCCAAATACCGGTTTCAGCATCATAACCATAATCAGCAAGCTGTTTCAGTGACCATTGACGGATGGAAGAACGATTCAACACATAATCAATATAATACTCGCCTCCCTTTTTATCCGGATAAGAAGCATCAGATTCCAAAATCATGCCGATGCTCATGATATAACGCGCCTGCATCAGATTCCAGTTATTATGCGGCACTCCATTATCAATGATATTATCCGCCCATTTCTTGAATGCTCCGGCATAGATGTCCATCTTATCAGCCTTATCGGTTTTCAAATAATCATATAAAAAATCATACAATGGAACCAAAGCATTCACAGCATCCTCGTGAATGACTTCAAAACTGCTCATACCCACCAAAGTCTGCTGATGTCCATGATTCAAATCCTTGGGAACATTCCGGTAATAAATCCCCGTCATATAAGTGTCAAATACCGAAGCTGCCAAATCAGCATATTTCTTCTCCCCGGTCATCCACCAAAGAAAAGCGGCATCACGGGCGATACCCAGTATCTCTACATTAATACTTTGGATGATATTTCCGGTTTTACTGATATTCACCCATTCGTACGGTCTGCCTTCCAACGTCCCATTTGCCAGATACATTCCCCGAGCATCTTCCTGATAAGGCTTCAAATCTTCCAGCTTGGGACGTACATAGTTAGTTGCATGACTGCGTGCACCGGTATACATCACCGTAGGAGCCGGCGCCTTCTCTCCTCCTGCATGATCATAATATTCTCCTTTAATATATACCTCCGTTGCATGAGTTTTCCAATACATTTGCAAACGGGAAGTAAGCCATTCAGGCCCTCGGTCAGCATACCGGTCAGTCCGTTGCTTTAACTTTTCAAACACTTCCTGTGCCCACGGTTCTTCCTTTATCAACTTCTGCGTTTCAACTTTGCCATTACTATCCGTCAGATAACGGGGATGACCTTGTGACAGTTTCACCGATAAGGAAGTTTCCTGTGCATATAATACACTTGTTACAAGCAAGCATATCCATAAAACGATCTTTCTCATAATTCTATTCATTCTCTTTCACAAAAATACGTATCATAAAGCTATTCCACTCAATCCAAATGAATTATTTTATCATCCGCCTCTTCCATTCAAATTTAAAGTTACCGAATATAAAATGTTTGCTTTACCGGCTCTGCAGTCTTTATCTTAGGATCAGAGTTTTTTCCGTATTGCCATGCTATTACAGTTACTTTTACCGGATAGGTGGTTTTAGGAGGAATAGCAGTTAATATCAATCGATTACCATCCACATAAGCCGGTCCCGATTCCACATAAAAATCTACCGGCAAGCCACAACTGGAAACAGCAGATAAAGAAACGTACTTAGTACCACGCTTTATGTCCGGTAACGTTGCAAACTCAATATATTGCTGCTGTCCTTCCGTATTTTTAACCGGAATTATCATCTGAGCTTGCTGAACAGCCGGTTTATATTCTTCATCTCCCGGATGAGTTATTGAAAAAACAATATCCGATTTCTTGTCCGTCCATAAAGTTCCCCGATTCCATTGTATTCGAAATGTCACAGAATCAACTAAAACAACTGGGCCGGTAATCATCTGCAGGACCGGAGCTTTTCCAGCATGACCAATAGATGCCCCAACAGGCAAATCAGTCCAATTGGAAAGTCGGGGACTTTCTCCTGGAACAGTATCCAAAAAACAGGGGTCAATTGAAATGTGATACCATCTTCCTGTGGTATAAAAGCCGGGTGAACTTGTAAATGAGTATTCTGTTGGGATACTGTTTTTCCGTTTTGAGACACACTTACCAATTGTGGCTTCATATCGTAATATCGGGATTGATACGCCAAAGTAGCCTCTATCATCTCACGATCAAAAAACCAAAATGCTTGTGCAGGATCCCCTTTAAATTGATTTACCGGTGCCGGAATACATGAAGGCTTTTCATTTTTTTTCCATCGCTCCATCAACCATCCTTCCTTTGTCGGATCCACATGTCCATAGTGCATTGCCTTTTTAATATAAAGAGCTATATATTGTGCTTTTTCCGGGGTATAGGCAAAATGTCCTTCAGCAGGACAGGCCAACATGCTTAAAGGCAGCAATGGATGCTCCTTACGTTCTTTCAAACCTTCATTGCTCCATGTATGTGCTGATTCATATTCTCCCATGGTTTCCAGACAAGGAATTTTATTGATGTTACGTTCTCCCCAAATATCCGGACATAACCACTTATCACGATGATATGGCCACTGACCACTGACAGAAATGCATGCCAATGTACGTTCCGGTTTATAGGCAGCAAGATAATAAGGCCAACTAGCAGCAGCCGAATGTCCTATGGCTATTAAAGGAGCTGTAGACAACTCTTTATATCCAGATTCTTCAGCAAGATCTGCCAAAAGACCATCCAAAGTTTCCCATGCCCCATCCGTAAAATCAAATCCGTGATTGAAAGAAGGACATACCCATATTTGAGCAACATCAAGCTCAGCCATACGTTGTCGGAAAGCCTCATCTTCAAGGATAGAAATTTCCTCCATATTGTGTTGGGCAACCAAGATTGCTTTTACTTGTTCACACTGCCCGGGAATCCACAAGTAAGCCCTTGACTCAGGATTTTTGGGATGAGTACTAAAATTATGGACGGGTACAGACCATTGCCAAATTCCTGTTTGTGCGACAAGCGTAAATGATAGAAGCCAACCGAATATTCCAAATAAAAATACATGTTTCATAGTTATCTTCATTGTTTATTATAAAAACGAATCAGAATCAAGAAACACTCAACTTTATTCTAAAATTATCTTCCAAAGAAATGAGTAAAAACCTATCTTTTTGTACGTATTAGATACATATACAAAACTTAAATAGCATGAATAAACACACTTTATCTGTAGCAATCACTTTCCTATTCTGTACCCCAATATCAGGGGGCATACCGGACGGAATTTACCACAAAGGATGGATAGACTTCAACAAGAACGGGAAAATGGATCTATATGAAAATCCTAAAGCCCCGCTGGAAGACAGAGTACAAGACCTGCTTTCACAAATGACACTAGAAGAAAAAACCTGTCAAATGGCCACACTTTACGGTTCAGGACGCGTACTAAAAGATGCGTTGCCTCAAAACAATTGGAAAACAGAAGTATGGAAAGACGGAATAGGAAACATAGATGAAGAACATAACGGATTAGGGGCTTTCAAGTCCGAATATTCTTTTCCATACGCCAAACATGTGAATGCCAAACACACCATTCAACGCTGGTTTGTAGAAAAAACACGTTTAGGTATCCCAGTAGATTTCACCAATGAAGGTATTCGCGGATTATGTCATGACCGGGCAACCTACTTCCCCGCCCAGTGCGGACAGGGTGCCACCTGGAACAAAAAATTAATAGCCCGTATCGGAGAAGTGGAAGCTAAAGAAGCAGTGGCATTAGGATATACCAACATCTATTCTCCCATTCTTGATATCGCCCAAGATCCTCGCTGGGGAAGATGCGTGGAAACATACGGAGAAGATCCTTATTTAGTAGGAGAACTGGGAAAACAAATGATTACCAGTCTGCAAAAACATAACCTGGTAGCTACTCCAAAGCATTTTGCAGTTTATAGCATTCCGGTAGGTGGGCGTGACGGAAAGACACGAACCGACCCACACGTAGCCCCACGAGAAATGCGTACCTTATATATAGAACCTTTCCGGATGGCATTTCAAGAAGCCGGAGCGCTGGGAGTAATGAGCTCTTATAATGACTATGACGGGGAACCCATTACGGGAAGCTACCATTTTCTGACCGAAATATTACGTCAAGAATGGGGATTTAAAGGATACGTAGTATCGGATAGTGAAGCTGTGGAATTTATCTCCAACAAGCATAAAGTAGCAGATACATACGAAGACGGAATAGCGCAGGCTGTCAATGCCGGACTGAATATCCGTACCCATTTCACTCCGCCTGCTGATTTTATCTTGCCTCTTCGTAAAGCTGTTGATAATGGCAAAATCTCTCAGGAGACTCTCGACAAACGGGTAGCCGAGATACTTCGTGTCAAATTCTGGCTAGGCTTATTTGACAATCCCTATCGTGGCAATGGTAAACAAGCAGAACAAATAGTCCATAGCAAGGAACATCAGGCTGTATCATTGGAAGCAGCCCGTCAGTCACTTGTATTATTAAAAAATGAAATGAATCTGCTTCCTTTATCCAAATCGCTCCGTTCTATTGCTGTTATCGGTCCCAATGCCGATGAACGGACTCAATTGATTTGCAGATACGGTCCGGCCAATGCTCCTATTAAAACCGTTTACCAAGGCATAAAAGAACGATTGCCCCATACAGAAGTGATCTATAAAAAAGGATGTGACATCATAGATCCTCATTTCCCAGAAAGTGAAATCCTTGATTTTCCGAAAACTGCGGAAGAAGTCCAATTAATGGAAGAAGCCATTCGTGCAGCTAAACAAGCCGAAGTGGTAGTCATGGTATTAGGAGGGAATGAACTGACCGTCAGGGAAGATCGTTCACGAACCAGCCTTAACCTTCCCGGAAGGCAGGAAGAACTTTTTAAAAGCTGTCTGTGCAACCGGGAAACCGATCATTCTAGTAATGCTCGACGGACGCGCTTCTTCTATAAATTACGCAGCAGCTCATATACCTGCCATTTTACATGCTTGGTTTCCCGGAGAATTTTGCGGACAAGCTGTGGCCGAAGCCTTGTTCGGCGATTATAATCCGGGGAAGACTGGCAGTTACTTTTCCTAAATCTGTAGGGCAAATTCCTTTTGCTTTTCCCTTTAAACCAGGGTCAGACGAAAGTTCCTCTACTTCCGTTTACGGAGCGTTATATCCTTTCGGGCATGGCTTAAGTTATACTACTTTTTACTTACAGTGATTTACATATATCACCATCACACCAAGGAGTACAAGGAGATATAAATATAAGTTGTAAAATCAAGAATACAGGAAAAATAAAAAGGAGATGAAGTGGTACAACTTTATTTGCGGGATGAAGTCAGCAGCGTCACTACTTATACCAAAGTCCTACGTGGTTTTGAGCGTATCAGTCTGGAAGCCGGAGAAGAGCAAATGGTCCATTTCAGATTGCGTCCACAAGATTTAGGATTATGGGACAAGAATATGAATTTCCGTGTGGAACTGGGTAGTTTCAAAGTAATGCTCGGAGCTTCTTCTACAGACATCAGATTACATGGTCAGTTCGAAATAACGCCCTAAACCTCCCACCATTTTAACTCAGCATGGAATGACAGGAATATTCAGATTCCTATAAATACAGTATTTCATTAAAACATCGGTAAATAATCAGTTCACATCTAATTTATGTTCACAGATCCTTTACCGATGTTTTGAACAGAATCTTTTAATCTCTATTTTGAAGATATAAATGAAGGAGGAAGTTCTTCTACACCCCATTTTTTGTTAGGCTTTGCCCCTAATTTCAACTCCAAAGTCCCCCCTTAATAAAGTCTTCATGATAAAACCAACATTTATTCCACTTTTTTTCCCATTAAGGGAAGCATTTTGAATGTACATATTATCAGTTGAATTTCCTTTCGTTATGATTTGAAATGTCTTGCCGGGATAATAACGGTTGTCCAAATGAATAGTAACCTTATCAAAAAGTGGAGACGTGATCTCATAAAAAGGCTTTTCCGCACAACCACCATCTACTTCAAACAGTCCGATTGCCATCAGAACACCTAAAGCCCCCATCTGTCCCTGATCCTCATCATCCCGATAGCCTCCATAGGGAGTCACATCACAATAAGCGGCCTTGACCTTACGTACCCATTTCTGAGTAAGCCAAGGTGCGCCTGCATAGTTAAACAAATGGGCCATTCCAGTCCCCGGTTGATTGCCATAGTCTGTCCAATTTCCTTCCTTTGTTTTATTAGAACGGAAAAACCCATACGACTCACTCTTTTCGAAATTAGCATTCAATCTCTTAACATACTGGTCGGCACCTCCATAAAGTTCTATCAGTCCTGCCATATCATGTGGAACATAGTGTGAATAAATAGCAGAGTTACTCTCGCAGAATCCTCCTTTTTCCGTCAATTCCAACGGGTCAAAATAAGGTAACCAGTTGCCATCTTTTCCACGAGGCTGCATATAGCCACTCTCCGGATTCCAAAGATTACGATAATTCTTTGACCGCTTCATAAAAAACTCATAATCCTGTAATTTTCCCATTGTTTTCGCCATCTGTGCCAAACACCAATCCTGATAGGCATATTCCAATGTCATGGAAGCTCCGGTAATATGCATCCCTTCAACATCTTTCCGTCCGTCAGGCACATACCCCCATTCCTCATAATATTTCATGCCACCGGAATAAGCTGTCTTGCTATGTTCATAACCGGCGTGGTCGCGAATCCCTCCCACAAAAGCATTCTTTCGCAAACCTTCATAGGCCAGTTCCGCATCATAATTACAGATTCCTTTATTATAGGCTGAAGCGAAAAAAGAGACAGCCGGATCGCCAATCATCACATACGTATAATTTCCTCCTGATGGTCCACGGGGAATCAGACCTCCGTTTTGATACATATCTGTCATTGTATTACAGAAATTATCCATAACTTCAGGATATGCCATAGACCAGAGTATGTTTAGTGACCAATGACTCCCCCACCATGCATCAAAGTTATGATGATTATACAAAGGTTTTCCATCTTCTCCTAAAGGAATTTGCCGTATGCGCGGAAAGTCGGAAGTCATATCCATATAATGTCCATCGGCATCACTGACTACATGGCGTCCCAATAAGGCATGCCACAAATCCGTATAGAGTTTTATTTGCTGTTCTCTGCTACCGCCTTCCACTTCTATCCTTCCAAGCCAATCATTCCATTCGGAAAAAAGAAGACTGCTTTACTTGCTCAAAATCCCAGCCTGACAGTTCCGTTAACATATTCTTACGTGCCTGTTCTACACTGACATATGAAATCGCGACTTTCAGCATTACTTTTTCGTCGTTTCTTGTTTTAAACCGAACTGCCATACCCGCATTCTTACCTGATATTCTTTCCGGATTGCTATTAGATTCTATCCGGCCTTCGCGCCAAGATACAACCTTATCCATTGGCTTGCTCAATTGTGCATAAAAATAGACAGGTGTATCCTTAGGACGGCGTCCCGTACGTTCCATAATTTCCCATCCGGCAATTTCCTTGTCACTTACTTTCCATACTTCCGAATAGGCCGTAGGCCCATGTGCCAGAAAAGCTCCCGTATCGAATAGAATATAACTGGAATCACTTTTCGGAAAAGTATAACAATGAAAGCCTACGCGCATAGTAGAAGTCAACTCTGCTGTTATGTCATAATCTGTCAGTTTCACTTTTATGATATCCCGGTTTAGCTATCTCTCCGTCATGAGTAAAAGCCGATTGATAGGCATTCATACCCAAATGTCCTTTAAATTCTCCAACAGTAGGCATCACTGCCACTCCGGACATCTGCCAATTATGAACATGGCTGAAACAGCGTATTTGTTTTGAGTCATACAGATATCCTGATCCCCAAGAGTGCTCGGTATCCGTATCAGGGCTGAGACTGACCATACCAAACGGACGACATGCCGAACTGAAAAAAAACCATCGGGAACGGTGACTGTCAACAAAAGGATTTACCAAGTCAACATAATTCTTTTTAGTCCCCGCTTCATTGAACAACAAAGAACCAAAAGCAGGCTGATCACGATCGTATCCTTCAGGACGAATCTGCCGAAGAACCTGTTCCGTATAAGGCATCTGCATCCCTTTCCGTATAACAAAATGATTGTAGGTCATTTCAAAAATCGGCATATATCTACCCCTTCCTTTATTAGATATCTCAGTCCAGTTGCTATATTTTCCTGTGACATCCTTCCACACAGCAAAAGGAACATTATACCCCAAATTATATTTTGCGACATACTCAAACCCTTTCATAAGCCGGTTATCAAGAGCCGAATATAAATCATCACCTTGTTGCCAAGCTATTTCACAAACAGTTGCCAGGGCACCTATACCCAACATGCTATGCCCCTGATCACGACCACTCTCCTGTATCTGACCGGTATCCCCACTGATATAATGAGCTATTGTTCCGTTATCATTGGCATGAAGATAAAAAATCAACCGCCTTATTATACATTTCCTCATTATCCCATAAAATAGCAGCTGCCATATAAGCTTTAGTCACAATAGGTCCCCAATTCCCATTTGTATAAGGCTTACGATGGTAAAAATTTTCCATTACAGGCAAGAACACTTCCCTTATCATTCTACTGATCTCATTAAACTGAACAACTGTCATCTTTTTTATAAGTATGACGCAGTATTTCAGTAGCATAAATAATCTTTAATCCTTCCAACCCCACCAACAAAGGGGCATCATTCGTTTCCGGAATTCTTTTAAGTGTTCCGGCATAGCCTAACAATAATTCCAAAGATTTCTCGGCATGAGTCTTTTCACCAGTCAAAACCCACATCAATGCATTCTGATAGACTGCACTAAAGTCTTGCTCCATTTTTGATTTTTGTATGACGAAACTCACCATCTCTTGAAATGATTTCAAAAGGTCCGAAAGGCTGATAATCCGCCTGAGAACAATGATGACTTTTCAATAATTCAAAAGAACCATAGGCAGGATATTCCTTATCAGCGATTTGAGCACGCATCCGCTCAATACTTTTTGTTGTATGTAATATTCCCGGATGCACAAATTTTCGGGCCTGCATCTCAAGTCCTATACTCAAAAACAGACAATAGAAACCCAATTTCAACAGGACTGATATTTTAAACTTTCTCATAACCGCTGCTGCTTATAGTTTTTGACAGATTTTATATTTCCATCGTCAGGAACTAAACGAACTGCCCCCCCGGATGCTTTCAAACAAAGTTTAATTTCGTCTTGTTGCTCACACGATAAGTAGAAACTCTGACTTTAGTACGTGTTTTCACTGATTTATCCCCATCCGTATAAATTTCCGCTATGTAGTTCTTTCCTTCGGGCAAGAAATCCAAGCTTACAGATAAAACACGCTTCTCATTATTCGTTATCGAACCAATAAACCACTCTTCCCCTTTACGACGGGCTATAGTGATAAATTCACCGACCTCCCCTTGCAACACTTTTGTATCATCCCATGTAGTATATACATCATCAAAAGAATTTCAACTCGGGTTCGTCTTGAGAATCTGATGGTTTATCATACCAATACATATATTGCAACGGACTATAATAAACTGCCGCCAAAGCCAATTGATGCGCAGGAGTGGTCTGGATAGACTTAGAACGGGGAACACCATAACTATCCTTGTCTGCATTCAAGCGACCGAAATCCTGACGATAGTAACAAATGGTATAATCCGCCGCTCCAGCTATAAACCGGGTAAAGGGAAGAGTAGCATTATGTGTTGCATCAGGAAATTCCTCATTACCTCGGATACCTTCCTGAGTCATCAGATTAGGATATGTACGGCTGAATCCTGTAGGACGGTATTCATCATGTATATCAACCATCAAACCATAGTCAGCACATTTCTTTACCGCTTCATGCATCCATTTGGCCCACACTTGTGAACCGACCTGTACAAAACCGAATTTAATACCCGCTATCCCCAAGATTTATACAAGGGAAGAATTTCATCCAATTGCTGTTGTAATGCACGTTGATTGACATACAGAATAACTCCTATTCCCCGGTTTTTGGCATAAGCTACCACCTCTTTCAGATTCAAAGCATTCACATTCAGATTTCTACGAGGATCCAATGTCACCGTAGTGGCATCGGATGCCTTGTCATATTCAAATCCGTACCATCCCGCATCAAAATGAATATATTGCAGATTGCGTTTCACGGCAAAATCGACCAAAGCTTTTCCTCCTTCTGTAGTCAATGTCACTTCACGCACCACTTTTCCGGGTTTTATCCATGAAGTATCCTTTATTTTACAAGAAGGGTTCAAATTCAGAATCAAATCATTATGTTCCAATATTTGTCCCGGTTTATCAGCACACATAATCACCCTCCAAGGAGTATGATAAGGAGCAATATCTTCTACGGGACCATACATAGCAGATTGAATCGTATTCTTTTTTCTGTCGATAACTTGAATTTAGTACGCACATAGTCCACCACTTGTGCTTCGCCCAAACATACATAAGGGCCTCCAGGCAATATCAGAAGCAATGGGCGATCTGATTCACCGGGCCATCCTTCCAATGGGAGAAATTCATAAGGAGTCTGAGCCCTGGATGTAAAGTAAGCTTTTTGTTCCTTCCGGTAAAGTATATTCTGTAAATTCATCTGTGATCTTCAAATATTGTCCGCCGGGAAACCGATAACGGAATGCAATCCCTTCATTATACGCCCGTATATCCAAAACCAACTTGTCACGAGAATTCTGACGGTTAATGACTACCGACCAAGCTTTATACTGATCTTTTATGGTGCTACGTTCTCCATATACAGGATGCCAGACAGTATCCTGTTCGGCAGTTGTCATGTCACCTAATGACAAATGATCACGCCATATAGTATTAGCCTTAATACCCAATAAAGATGGTTTTATCGTTTCTTTAGCATTCCAATTCAAAGAATAATGCAAGTTCCCACCCTCATCACTTAAAGTAAACTGATACTTTTCATCCGGCGAGGACATCTTTATCTCTTTTGCCTGAAGGATGGATAAAGAAAATACCATCCATAATACACCTATATATAATCTTTTCATCATACTAACCATTTATACCTTGCAAAGTTATACATTTATAGCGTACTCTCTATTTTTTATGTCATTGACAGATTAAAAAACCGTCTTTACTATAGATCAACAAAAAGGAAGAATACGCTATAAACTTATTATAATATTAAGATAATTCAATTACTCCCAACCCGGATTATTTCCTAATTCCTGACCGTTGGATAAAGTATTCAACCATGTAACAGGAATAGGACGAAGACCATATTTACTTTTAAAGGTAGCTTCACTTAATTGGGTCTGAATCAATCCACCTGTAATATTAGTGACATCCCAATTGTATTTCAAAACTCTTTCTGCCAATTTTCCTGTACGCTGCAGGTCATTCCACCGTGGTGCTTCTCCATAAAGTTCCAATGCTCTTTCATCCAATACATTGTCTAATGTAACAGTACCAACATATTCTTGCAGTCCACCTTCCGGAGCATTATTCATGGCACGTTTACGTATCTGATTTATATAGTATAAAGCATTAGAGTTATCTCCCATTTTAACAGCAGCCTCAGCAGCAATTAAGTAAGTTTCGGCCAATCGGAACAAATAAATATCACGAGTTCCATTTTCGACTGTTCCTAAACTGTTATAACGAGTATTGCAATCTTTAAATTTCCAAACAGGAAGCCAAACACGTGATTTTGCATTAAAGCTTTGATAACCGGTTTTATAATAATCATCATTTCCAGCATCAGCATAAGAACCCTCAGGATAATTATAGAAAAAACGTCCACGATTATTAGCAGCCGCTTTTTCAGCATCTGTATATTGTTTATAACCACTCTCCCCGGGAACGGGGAAATAAATTACTGTATCCCCCTTTGCTACATTCACACCATTCGTACTTTCAAACCAGTTTCTACCATAAGCGCGTCCATCTACAGAAGTTGCCGGATCACCATTCAATGGACTCATAAAAAGTAACTTCCGTACGTCTATCTTTCTTCCAATCAAATAATAAATAACTATATTTGGTCGGCATTACAGAAGCATAATCATTACAATAAATCGAAGAAAAGCCCAAATCAGTCCAACCTTCACGATAAACAAACAAATAGAATTCTGTCTGAATATTATTATTCCATCCTGCTCCGGCAGAGAAATTAATACCAAAGATAATTTCATCGTTCTCTTCATTTGCCTGACGATGAACCATTGCATAATCATCCAACAAGGCATGTCCGGAATTATTAATTACATCTACGGCATCATCATAAGCCTTTTTAAAATCATCATCTTCCGCATAACTCTGATATCCGCGAGTTAAATAAACAAGAGAACGAAGATGTTTAGCAGCCGCTTTTGATACACGTCCATAATTCGCCGAAGTCTGCTTCATGGGAAGAGAAGAATCCATAACGTCCTGCAAATCTGCCAGAATTTGTCTGTAAAAAATCAGCACCACTATTCAATTGCGAAGTTGTAGAAGGTGAAGTCGGCTCTTCCAAGATCAATGGAGCTTGTCCCCAATTCTTCACGATTTCAAAAAGATATAAAGCACGCAAGAACTTAGCTTCCGCAACCCGTTGGGCCAAGATTTCTTTATCAATACCATCAAAAATATCTTGATCCTTTGTAACTACCATAGCAGCACGACCAATAGCAGCATTTACATTTTTCAAAGACTCATATACTACTTTCCATTGATTATAAACAGTAGCATTATCATTAGCATAATCCACTGTATACTGATTTAAAGCATTGGTTGCTGTTCCGTCATTCTGAGTCCCCAAATCCGTACCAAGTTGGGTCAACAGAAAATAGTTGGTTGTATTATAAACAGATTTTAATGTGGAATAGGCTCCATTTATAAGAGATTCATATCCTTCAGCCGTAGCATAATATTCTTCAGCAGACTGGCTAGACCAATTTTTTCATCCAGAAAAGACGAACATCCCTGAAAGAGCAAACACAGATGCCAACAGGAAACCTTTAGTAAATATATTTTTTGCTTTCATATTATCCTAATTATTTGAATGATAAATTAATACCGAAAATCACATTTCGAGTCATTGCATCCGATGTATTGATGCTGACATTCAACTGTTCAGGATCAACCACATCCTTTGCACAGAAAATAAATGGATTCTGAACTGTTGCATATAAACGCAAATTGCCTAATTTCATTTTTCTCAAGAACCGATGGTTTAAAAGTATATCCCAAAGTAATATAAGAAATCTTAAGGAAATTACTGGAAAACATCGTATGTGACATTTCCGATTTTGCATTTCCCCATGATCCTGCCTTGCTTCGATAAGTACCCATGTTACTAGGCTGTGCAGAAGCATTGGTAGGATTTTCCGAGTCCAATAATCTTTTCTTAAATTATTAAAATTGAGATTGTTGTTTTCCAATGCATACGAAACATAGAACTGATTTCTAGCTCTTGCCCCTGCTTGGAAAGCTGCTTGAAATGACAAATCAAATTCCTTATATGTAAATGTATTAGTCATACCACCTGTCCAATCCGGAGTACGTTTACCATCAATCACACGATCTTTATCGTCAATCACACCATCCTCATTCAAATCCAAAGGTTTATATTGACCAGGTTTACAACCATATTTAGCTGCTTCTTCAGCTTCGTCCAACTGCCATACTCCCAATGTCATCAAATTGTAATTTATATCAATAGGCTGACCTATAATCCAAAGATTACTGTAGTCACCACTCATACCAGCTAAAGACAATCCACGGGAAGTCAAATTCTCCTTATACTGTAAATCTACAATTTTATTCTTATTATAGGCAAAATTCAAACTAGTTCTCCATGAAAAATCTTTAGTACGGATATTATCTGAATGAATGTTTACTTCGAAACCTTCATTTCTGACAGATCCCACATTCGCTTTTCACAGAAGAATAGCCGGTAGTAACAGGCACTGTCTTATTCATAATCAAATCTTCTGTCAAACGATTATAATATTCCACACTACCTGAAATACGATTATTCAATAATCCGAAGTCAATACCCACATTATACTCTGTAGTACGTTCCCATCCCAAATCCAAATTCCGTAAATTATTGGGAACATATCCAATAGACTCACTAGAACCGAATGTATAATATTTGGCACCACTAATAGATCCTTGCGTCTGATACGCACTTACATTATCATTACCAGTCTGGCCATAACTCAAACGTAACTTCAAATTACTCAACCAAGACAAACTCTTCATAAATTCTTCTCCTGACACTCTCCATGCTACAGCTGCTGATGGAAAACTTCCCCACTTATTGCCTTCAGCTAATTTTGACGAACCATCAAAACGAATACTTGCTGTTACAAAATACTTGTCCTTATACACATAATTGGCACGTGCCAAATAGGACATCAAATTTGTTTTGGTAAAACCTGAAGAAGAAGTATTGCTTGCCGATCCCCCAGCCAAATTGTACCACAAAGAATTATATGACAATCCATTGCCAATTCCTTTCAACTTCTCATCCTGTGACTGCTGCATCGAAAATACTCCGGTCAAATCAACACGATGATCTTTCAACTGAAAATTATAATTCACAAGATTATCCCAAACCCAATCCACATAACTGTTTTTCGCATAATTACTGGTTGCCTTATTTTGTCCCTTATTAGCTCGTATATTTACCTCTGTACTGGCCAATCTCCTCCAAATTTATATCCGGCGAGAAAGTGGTCTTCAAAGTCAATCCTTTAATTGGAGTTATTGCCAGATAAATGTTACTCAGCAAATTGTACTTTTTGGTTTTATTCAGTTCATTCTTCATGGTAGTTAACGCATTATACTGACCATTAGAATAAGCCCACATTTCTTCTCCTGTCACCAAATCAGTCGGATGATAAGTCGGACGCAGACGAAAAGCATCCTGTAACAAGTCAGAGTTACCCGTATCACGTACTGAATGGGTTCCATACATATTAATTCCAAATTTCATGTATTTACTAGGCTTTACATCTACCACTGCCCGAAGATTATAACGGGAATATTCTTGAGGTTCCAACATACCATTTTCAAAATAATATCCGGCAGACAAGGCGTAAGTAGCCATTTCATTACCTCCGGTAGCCGATATAGTATGATTCGTCATAAAGGCCGGCTTGGAAACCGCATCCACCCAATCAAAATAATTTCCATCTTGAATAGCCTTCAACTCTGATGCTGTAAAAATCTGACTATCATCCACATATTTATTATTATTTCCGGCTCTTTTAGCCTCTCGTGCCAATTGCACATATTCTTCACCAGACATCATATCGGGCATATTCGTATATTTCCTATATCCGGCATATCCACTATAATCTATTTTTACTTTACCTATCTTACCTCTTTTAGTAGTAACCATGACTACACCATTAGTAGCACGGGAACCATAGATTGCGGTAGATGATGCATCTTTCAAAATATCAATTTTTTCTATATCATCCGGATTCAGGTTAGATAAAGAAGCTCCTGGCACACCATCTACAACAATTAAGGGAGATGTACTTCCGCTAATTGTATTCAAACCACGAATCAGAATATTATATTCCCCTCCTGGTTTACTATTAGAACGTTGAATTTGCACACCTGGCAAAGCCCCTTGCATAGCTCCTACTGCATCCGTTCTACCACTTCTTATCAAATCCTGAGTAGAAACAGAAGCTACAGCACCTGTCAAATCCGATTTCTTTACCGAACCATAACCTACCACTACAACTTCGTCCAACAGCTCAGTATCTTCTTTTTTAGAACAATCTTGAAAGAACGGTTAGAACCAATATTCAATTCTTGAGTTTGAAAACCAACGTAAGATATCTGTAACTTATGAGAAGGAAAAACAGTCAAACTAAAATTACCATCCAAATCAGTTACAATACCGTTGGTAGTTCCTTTCTCCATTACTGTAGCACCTATTATCGGTTCTCCATTTGGATCAATAACTTGTCCCGTAATCTTCACCGTATTCTGCAATACTTCTTGATTAATCGGAGAGTACAACCCTGCACCTGTTTGCTCTGCAACCGCATTTCCTAACGGCAAACAAGACAATACCATAAGTAATAAAAATTTGTCTTTCTGTTTCATAGCATGTACTTAAAGTTTAATTTATTAAATCATTCTATTTTTCATTTTCTTTTTTTACTTATTAAACGAATCTAAAATAAAATACACTCAAAAGACAGAAAAAATATTTTCTATCACTCACATATTCAAGAACATAAATATCTATCCGTCTGTTTACGAAGAACTCCCCTAGCTATATATAGCTGATTCTCTATTGTTCTCAATGATAGGCCTAAGTTTCTGCTTATCTCCGGATTAGAAAACTCTTTTTTGGAATTTCATGATAAATATCTGTTTACATTTAGGAGGAAGGGAATTAATCCTTTTCTCCACAATCACAAAAAACTCTTTTGCCAACAAATCGTTATATCCATTTATATGTACCACTCTATTTTTTTTCGTTACTATAGATTTCCCCGTATCTTTGCGCTATCTGCCTATGGCGTACCAAATCAATACAACGATTATATATTGCTGCATAAATATATTTTAAGGCTGCAGCCTCAGATACAAAATAATTTGTCTGCTGAAATAACCCTATAAATACATCCTGCACTACATCTTCAGCATAAAATTCACTAGATAACACCTTGCCCGCATACCGCATAAAAACAATTCTTAAATTTCTTATAAATATCTTCCAAGGCTATATCCCCTTTTTGATAAAGACTGGTATTAACAGATTGTGTATTCATAATATAGATGGATTAACAATGGTTTTATAAATTAGCCAAAACAGATTGTTTTCTCTTTCAAACGTTTCAATCGTACCAATGCTTCCAAATAATAGTAATCTGCATAACTAATAGAAGCATCAACTTCCCATCCCTTGTTCATGTGCCCAACCGAATGCAATAAAAAAGCATCTTTTTTATTTCGAGCCTGGTATGCCGGAGAGGATAGTATCTGAAGCATTTCCACAGCCTTATTCCGATAGAAAGATGCAGAATCACTATTATTTATATAGGTGGAAAGTTCCAATAAGGCAGAGGCCTTTATGGCAGCAGCCGATGCATCTTTCGGTTCACCTGAGGATAATTCCGGAGCATTAAAATCCCAATAAGGAATCATGTCTTCGGGAATACGGGACAAATAGACATCCGATACCTTCCGGGCAAAATCCAAAAAACGTACATCATGTGTTTCACGATATACCATGGTATATCCATAAATAGCCCATGCCTGTCCACGGGCCCACATAGAATCATCACTCAATCCTTGATGGGTAACTCCTTTTATAAAATGACCATCCAGCGTATCATACACCGCTACATGATAACATGAATAATCTTTGCGGAATTGATGTTTCATAGTCGTTTCCGCATGTTTACAGGCAATATCATATAAATACTGCCCCCCTCCATTCCGCGCAGCCCAAAACAAAAGTTCCAAATTCATCATATTGTCAATAATAGTATTGTGCGGCCAGTTTTCTTTTTTCACCATTCCAGGCCAAGATAAAATAGTACCCACAACAGGATTATAAAGCATAGCCAAAGAATCTGCGGCATGCAGCAATCCTTCCTTATATTCCGGTTTTCCTGTCAAACGATAACCGTTGCCCAAACTACACATCATAATAAAACCGGAATCATGACTCTTTGCTTTCCTGTAAGCCAAGGGAGCAATCATATCGGTTACTTTCCCTGCTGCTTCCCTCCACATATTATCCTTAGTATCCTCATATAAATACCAAAGGATACCGGGCCAAAATCCACAAGTCCAAGAGCCTACCTGTGTATAACGCCATTTAATACTATCTAAATCCATGGAATTAGGAATTTTATCTAACGAAGGAATAGAAACCAGCGTCCGCATAGCCTGAGACCGGCAATACGCAATTTCCGAATCAATAGAAAAATCATCAGTAGCAGTCGTTTTACACGAAAAACATCCTAGGCTAACTAAAAAGATAAAAACAAGAGTAAAAAAAAGTTCTGCTTTTTTCATAATCGTATCAGTTTCTTTAATGGATAAAAATATTTTTCTATCAGCAAAATTAGAAACTGAAATGTCTTTTCAACCATTCTGTAAAGCAGGATTAATCCCAACCTACTAAATGAGACAAAAAAGATCATACAACACTATGAATCAACAAATTGCATAATAGAAGAAGAGAGTTCCAAAAAATATGGAACTCTCTTCTTCTATCCAATCACTAGAGTAACGCCTCTATTCCAAACGCTACTCAATAAATATCCCATGTTCCTTTATATATTCGGCAGGTGACATTCCCTTAAACTTCTTAAACGAACGGAAAAAAAGAAGTACGAGAACTGAAACCACATTGTTCCGACAAAGAAACCAAGGTATATCTGGAAGCAGACTTATCCTGTATTCTTTTTATGAATTCGTCTATCCTATATTTATTAACATAATCCGTGAAACCAATATTCATAAACATATTCAACACTTGGGACAACTCTCCAGTATTACATTTCACCACTTTTGCCACATCCTGCAACTTTAAATCAGGATTCAAATATAACCGATCTTTCTCCATACACTCATTCAGTTTCCCAATAATGAGCATGGCCGTTTTCTCTTCCATCCTTGATTTTTGATATTTTTCTTTCCGATTTTCTTCGGATGATTCCGTCTTTTTATTTATATATTCCTTCATTGTGCGATACTTCCCCAATAACCCGGAGTAAAAATAAATAAGAATACAACAAACGACTACACTTAACACCACAATCCATCTTATAAAAGGCGTATTTCCGGCAACAACCACCCTTACCGCTTTTATTGCTGCAGGATTGGAAGCCGCCCTGACCCTAAACATATAATCGCCAACAGGAAGTTCTGTATAAGAAACCTGATTTCCTTTCATCAAAGTTTTCCATTCCTTATCATATTCTTCCAAACAATACTCGTATAAATCCGTATTCTCCACTGCATAATTCAAGGCTGAGAAAGTGAATGAAATATTATTATCATTTACAGACAGAAACACCTCATCTATAAATGGAGCAGAAACGGGCATTAATGTCTCTCCCGGGCACAAAGGTCTGCCTGCGACTGAAATGGAAGTAATCACGGGAGGCTGGACCTCTTTTTGTTCCTATCTCACTCCAGCTCTTTGCCGCATCATAACAGACCAATCCGCATTCATTTCCCCACCAAATTGTATTATCATCCGTTATCTGTACCGGAGAATTAAAAATATATCCGGGAATGCCATCGTATAACGAAAAAATCTTATGATAATTTTCCTCTTCCTTTATATATAGTAACCCCCTCTGAGTAGCAAACCATAATCCGCCGTTCTTAGGATCTTCCACTATGCTCATCACAGAATTATTCGGTAAGAAATCATTGATCGTGATGTGTTCAAATGTCGTAAAAGACTCATCTACCTTAACCACCCCCTCCTTATCATCACAAAACCACAAATTCTTCTTTTTATCCTCATAAATGAATCGTACACTTTTAGTATATGGTAAAACATGCTCCGGAAAAACATCCGATTTAAATACTCCATCAACCCTATCATACATAAAAACGGCTCCTCCCGTGCCCAGCCACATCCTGCCCTTCGAATCTGCCTTCAATGAAAAAACAGAATTAACCGACAAAGAAGAATTACGACTGTTATAAACCTCATATTCCCCTGTCAAATGATCATATACATACACACCTTTGGAACTGCCGATCCATAATTTATTGTTTCCATCCCTTTCATATCCATTAAATGACCCTTGCATAAAACATTGATCTGATTGAAAAAAGGAAAGTTCACCCGTATTCCTGTGAAGCAAGTACAAGCCCCCTCCAAACGTTCCAATTAAAAAATCCCGATTGAAAGGTTTTACAGACAAAATTATATCCGAACGCAAAATGGAATTCCGATGTGTATAATGCCTTATCCTTTGTTCCGTTTCAGAAATATAATAAAGTCCGTCACGAGTGCCTATTACTTTTTTCCCATCTGCATCCACCCAAAAAGCACGTACATTCATATTATAAGAATTAAAAAGCTCTGGATAAGAATAAACAGAAAAGAAACTTCCATGAGCTGGAGTATAACTTAATCCGCCCATGTAAGTACCTACCCAAAGCATATCATCCTCTTTCAATAAAGAATAAACTGCATTAGAACAAATAGCATCCGCATTCGAAGTATGCTCTATAGCCGATAACTCTTTTTCCTGTAGACGCACTGATTATTCTAATACCGCTTCCATTTGTTCCCACCCATATCTCATCATTAACAGTAATAATACTTTTTATATATCCATTTTCCACTTCAGGACAAATAGAAAAAGCCGCCTTACCGATATCAAAAACAAGCATACCACTGCCGGCCGTTCCTAAATATAGCTTTTCTTTTAAAAGAGCCAGACAGGAAAAATAACTAACAAATTTCTCATCATCCTGATATGTATAGACTTTCGATTGACCGGTTTCAATATTATATTCAATCAAACCACCTTGTGAAGTCAGCCAAAAAGTATCTTTATATCCTTCAACAATGCCAGTGATAAAATTGATAGAAGACAAAGCATTTGACCCGAAAAGCACCTTCCTGAAAGCACTCTCTTGATAGATAAAAAAGTCCATGAGTGGTCATGCGCTCTAACCAGCTGAGCTATCCCGCCATCGTTTTTTAAAAAGACCGCCAAGAGTGGAAGCCTCCTAACAGTCTAAATCTTCTTTGTAGCGGGACCCGGGATTGAACCGGGGACCTCATGATTATGAATCATGCGCTCTAACCAGCTGAGCTATCCCGCCATCATTTCTCGATTGCGGGTGCAAAGATAGAAAGTTATTTTGAATTTTGCAACATTTCAGAGAACTTTTTCTTGTAAAATTCGTTTTTTAAGAGAAAAACAGCTTAGTATATGGCTAATAAATATTTCAAAAAACATAGCATTTATTATGGCAAATAAGAAAATTTGGCTTAATTTGCCACCGAAACTTTAAAAAGCTAACCTATGAGAAAAGAAAAAATTCGCTTGGAGTACATGTTGAAAGCCGGATCCGGTAACATCGTATGGTCTATTATCAGTACTCCATCCGGCCTGGAAACATGGTTTGCAGACAAGGTGATATTCAAAGACAAAGTATTCACCTTTTATTGGGGAAAAACAGAAACACGGCAAGCTGAAGTTACAAACTTCCGGGTTAACAGTTTTATACGCTTTCGATGGCTGGATGATGAAGATCCTAAAGCCTATTTTGAATTGAAAATGGTCTATAACGAACTAACCTCTGACTATATGCTGGAAGTGATTGACTGGGCAGCCCCCGATGAAGTAGAAGATACGAAAGAACTTTGGGATTCCGAAATAGAGAAGCTAAAAAGGGTAAGTGGACTGTAATTCTATAAAAATATGCAAAACTTGTCTTTGCTCTCCGTTTTTTATGCTATTTTTGTGCCTTGATAGTTGCACAAAATGAAATAATGCTACGCATAAAAAAATTAGATATATTTATCCTAAAGAGCTTTTTGATGCTCTTTATAGGTACTTTTTTCATCTGTCTCTTCATCTTCATGATGCAATTTTTATGGAGATATGTAGACGAGTTGGTTGGAAAAGGATTGGAAATGAGTGTTTTAGCACAATTCTTCTTTTATTCTGCTCTGACCTTAATACCTTTGTCCCTACCTTTGGCAATTTTATTAGCTGCCTTAATGACATTCGGTAACTTTGGTGAAAGATATGAATTGCTGTCAATGAAAGCAGCGGGTATTCCCTTATTGAGGATCATACGTCCACTGATTATTTTTTGTACTTTCCTGTGTTGTACCTCGTTTTATTTTCAAAATGTCATAGCTCCCAAAGCGCAGATCAAACTGCTTACTTTACTTGTATCCATGAAGCAAACTTCACCAGAACTGGATATTCCGGAAGGTGTATTTTACGACGAAATTGAGGGGTATAATATATATGTAAAACAGAAAGACCGTGAAACAGGAATGCTAAAAGATGTACTGATCTACAACTTTTCAGATGGGTTTGAAAACGCTCACATTATATGGGCTTCCGAAGGAAAAATGGAGATGACAGCAGACAAACAACATCTTTATCTACATCTGTATAACGGAGAGCAGTTCGAAAATCTGAAATCGCAGACCATTTCATCCAATAATGTCCCCTATCGACGTGAAACCTTCAGAGAGAAACATACCATTATCGAATTTGACGGCGGATTCAACATGGTAGATGGAAGCTTTTTTAAGTGACCGTTCGGACAGCAAAAACATGATTGAAATCAGCCAGTCCATCGACTCACTGAACCACCGTGCCGACAGCTTGGGAAGAAGTATGTATAATGAAATAAAAGCCTCGACTTATCGCAATATCGTATTATCGAAAACAGACTCCGCAAAAATAGTTGAAACAAACAACAAAATCAATGTGGACAGCCTGTTCAATTCCTATACTTTAGCTGAAAAAGATAAGACACTGGGTAGTGCGGCGGATCGTACCGAGGCACTGGCCAGCGAATGGAGCATGAAAAGCTATCAAACTACAGATGCGGACAACAATATCCGGAAACACGAAGCCGACTGGCACAAAAAAATCACCCTCTCTCTCAGTTGTTTGATTTTCTTTTTCATCGGTGCGCCTTTGGGAGCCATCATCCGCAAAGGAGGTTTAGGAATGCCCGTAGTGGTATCCGTCTTAATTTTCGTAATTTATTATATCATTGATTCCGGAGCTACCCGAGTAGCAAAAAGCGGTGAAATGAATATGGTATTGGGCGTGTGGATGAGTACCATTGTATTGGCACCTATCGGAGCCTTCTTTACTTATAAGTCAAATAATGACTCTGTGGTATTCAATGCCGAAGTGTATATCAATTTCTTCCGTATGCTGCTAGATCTGCGCCCCTCGCGCCATGTATTCAAAAAAGAAGTTATTATAGAAGATCCGGACTATCCACGTATACAAACGGAATTGGAGAAACTATGCAACATCTGTAACGAATATGCCATCAAGCATAGACTGGCCGATGCACCTAATTATATCCGCATCTTCGCCAATAAAGGACATGACGACGTCATAGCCGATATCAGTGCCAAAATGGAACTACTCATAGAAGAATTATCCAACAGCAAAGATGGAGTATTACTGGAATACTTAAATAAATATCCCATTTTGTCCACCAAAGCTCACAAAAGTCCGTTTGACAACCAATGGCTTAATTTACTTGCAGGAATCATTGTACCAATAGGCCTGTTCTTCTATTTCCGCATTTGGCGGTTCAGTATCCGGCTGGATAAAGATTTAAAAAACATAATCAAGACCAACCGTGAAATTCAAGAAAGAATAAACAATAAATCATTTATAATTTGACTATGGAAGAATTAAAACTAAATACCATCGAAGAAGCGATAGCTGACTTCCGTGAAGGTAAGTTTGTCATTGTAGTGGACGACGAAGATCGTGAAAATGAAGGCGATTTAATTGTTGCTGCGGAAAAAATTACTCCCGAACAAGTCAATTTCATGTTGAAACATGCACGTGGCGTGCTTTGTGCACCTATTACCATTTCTCGTTGCAAAGAATTGGAATTACCTCATCAAGTAGATACAAACACGTCAGTTCTAGGTACTCCTTTCACTGTAACTGTAGATAAGCTGGAAGGTTGCAGTACCGGAGTTTCTATCCACGACCGGGCCGCTACCATCCGTGCTCTTGCCGATCCCACCTCCACTCCCGAAACATTCGGACGTCCGGGGCATGTCAATCCATTATATGCACAAGACAAAGGGGTGCTGAGACGTGCAGGCCATACAGAAGCCTGTATCGACATGGCGCGTCTGGCAGGGCTATACCCTGCCGCCGCACTGATGGAAATCATGAGTGAGGACGGAACCATGGCACGTCTGCCCGAACTAAGAAAAATGGCCGATGAATGGGGGCTGAAACTAATTTCAATCCGTGACTTGATCGCCTATCGTCTGAAGCAAGAGTCATTAGTAGAAAAAGGGGTGGAAGTGGACATGCCGACTGAATACGGCCATTTCCGTCTGATACCTTTCCGCCAGAAAAGCAATGGTTTAGAACATATCGCTATTATAAAAGGTGACATAAAAGAAGGAGAACCCGTTTTGGTACGCGTACATTCTTCTTGCGCCACCGGTGATATTTTCGGATCCATGCGTTGTGACTGTGGAGAACAACTGCACAAAGCATTGCAAATGATCGAAAAAGAAGGAAAAGGTGCTGTTGTTTACTTAAACCAAGAAGGAAGAGGCATAGGACTAATGGAAAAGATGAAAGCCTACAAATTGCAAGAAAATGGTGTGGATACTGTAGAAGCAAATATCCTTTTAGGGCATCAGGCAGATGAACGTGATTACGGAGTCGGAGCACAGATACTACGCAGTATAGGCGTCACCCAAATGCGTTTGCTGACAAATAATCCTGTCAAACGTGTAGGATTGGAATCATACGGTTTGTCCATAGTTGAAAACGTTCCCATTGAAATCACGCCTAACAAATATAACGAGCGTTATTTAAAAACCAAAAGACAGAATGGGACACACATTGCACTTTAACAAATAAAAAAAGCTATAACTCAGACGAAATCACATCATTTTTCATGCGATTTCGTCTGTTTTACTTTCATAATTGAGATATTATCCTTTATTTTGCAGCAAGTAAACTTAAACACATTAAAAAATAATAGCAATGAATCAATTATCAGATCGTTTGAATCGTTTGTCTCCTTCAGCAACATTGGCCATGTCCCAAAAAAGTAATGAGTTAAAAGCCCAAGGAGTTGATGTCATTAATTTAAGCGTAGGTGAACCGGACTTCAATACCCCGGACCACATCAAAGAAGCAGCAAAAAAGGCAGTAGATGATAACTTTTCCAGATATTCTCCAGTTCCGGGATATCCTGCACTTCGCAATGCAATCGTAGCCAAACTGAAGAATGAAAACGGATTAGACTATACAGCTGCACAAATCTCCTGTGCAAACGGTGCCAAGCAATCTGTTTGTAATACGATTATGGCTCTAGTTAACGACGGTGACGAAGTAATAGTCCCTGCTCCCTATTGGGTAAGCTATCCTGAAATGGTAAAACTAGCTGACGGTACTCCTGTTATTATCACTGCGGGTATTGATCAGGATTTCAAAATCACCCCTGCACAACTAGAAGCAGCGATTACTCCTAAAACCAAAGCATTGATTCTTTGCTCACCGTCAAATCCCACCGGTTCCGTTTATACCAAAGAAGAGTTGGCCGGCTTGGCCGCTGTTTTGGCAAAGCACCCGCAAGTATATGTTATAGCCGATGAGATTTACGAACATATCACATACAGTGGCAAACATGAAAGCATTGCCCAATTCCCTGAGATTCATGACAATGTAATTATTGTAAACGGAGTTTCAAAAGCATATGCTATGACAGGATGGAGAATCGGTTTCATTGCCGGTCCGGAATGGATTGTAAAAGCTGTAAATAAGCTGCAAGGACAATATACCTCAGGTCCGTGCTCTGTTTCTCAGAAAGCTGCCGAAGCTGCCTATACAGGTACTCAGGCTCCCGTAGAGGAAATGCGCCAAGCATTCCAGCGCCGCCGTGACCTTATTGTAAAATTAGCAAAAGAAATTCCAGGATTTGAAGTAAACAATCCTCAAGGAGCATTCTATTTATTCCCGAAATGTGATTCCTTTTTTGGCAAATCAGCAGGTGACCGCAACATCAATAACGCTGACGATTTAGCAATGTATCTGCTTGAAATAGGTCATGTGGCATGTGTAGGTGGTACTTCATTCGGTTCCCCCGAATGCATCCGTATGAGTTATGCAACTTCCGATGAGAATATTATAGAAGCTATGCGCCGCATCAAAGAAGCATTAGCCCTATTAAAATAAAATATTCTTTCTCTATAAAAAGAACAGGCATCCGTTTTTTTCTGTGATGCCTGTTTTTTTATTCATAAAGCAGACATACGAGCTTCCAATCAAAACAAAATTTAGATAAACAAAAAAACGACCGTTTCCATCAACGGAAACGATCGTTATTAACTTTAAAGAACAAAATTGTACTGCTTAGCCAAGGTGAATAGCTTCAGAAGGACAAGCATCAGCACAAGTTCCGCACTCTGTACACAGATCCGGATTGATAGAATACTTATCGCCTTCAGAAATTGCTTCTACCGGGCATTCATCGATACAAGTACCGCAAGCGATACAATCGTCACTAATTACGTAAGCCATTTTCGTTAATTATTAAATTATTAGTACTAATTGATGGAGCAAATATACAGCTTTTCTCTATTAGTTGTCACATAGAGATTACAAAAATGCACTAATTTGTATTTAATCTAAATATGATCATTTCATCAAAGCCTGATACATAACCTGTTGCATACGAGGACGGATATTTAACCGCATCAACTGTTTATGGTCAAAAGGACGCGGATAAATCCGATTACTCAGAAAAACAAAAACCAAATGATTTTTCGGATCTGCCCAAGCGCAAGTTCCGGTAAAACCAGTATGTCCTACCACCTCTTCGGGCGCTTCCTCCGCACACGGACTTTTCACACTATTATTCACATCCGGTTTGTCAAATCCCAATCCTCTCCTACTGATTTTTGAGGTATGGGTTAAAAATAAATCACAAGTTTCCCTACTCAGATAACGCTTTCCATTATAAACCCCTCCATCAATCAATAACTGATACACTTTTGCCACATCACGAGCCGTGGAAAATAAACCGGCATTTCCTGATACCCCTCCCATGAAAGCAGCTGATTCATCGTGTACATAACCCTGCAACACTTTTCCTTTACGCAAATAATCCGCTTTCACTGTAGGAACAATTTCCTCCTTTTTGAACTGCCGAAGCGGCAAATAAGCCGTACGGTTCATCTCCATCGGTTTATAGAATTCCTTATCTAAAAAAAGATTCATAGGCATTTTACTGATATTCTCTACCATTTCCTTCAATAACATAAAGTTCAGGCAACTGTAACGATATCTCCTGTCTTTTAATGGAATACGTCCTATTTGTACCATAATGGAATCACGAAAAGAACGATGAAGAAACATACTGTCAGCTACCTGTAAAGGATAATCAGCAGAGAAAGTTTTTGCCATCAACTCTTTTCTATAATCAAACTTATCAATGACATACAGCCGTGTATCTATTTGCGTATGATGACTAGCGTCCGGTCTTGCTCTGTAAAAACTCCCCTTATAACTGTCTTTATCTATAGTCTCCTTATAAAAAGGCCAAAAAGCAGGAATGCCCGACTGATGTAAAAGTAACTCCTCAATAGTGACGCGTTCCTTGTCCGTACCTTTTAAAGCTGGAATGTATTGAGATATGCGATCGGTCAAACCAAATTTTCCTTCATCGTAAAGTTTCATAACAGCCAACAGCGTCGCCGTGGTCTTGGTTAACGAAGCCAAATCATACAAATCATCCTTTTCCACCTTTCGGTCACTTTCATAAGTGAAAGTGCCGAAAGACTTATCATATACTGGTTTCCCATCTTTTAAAATTAGAATCTGACAACCAGGATAAGCCTTCGCCTTGATTCCTTCCATGGCTATCCTGTCTATCTTTTCCAGTATTTTGGAATCCATACCATAATCCTCAGGTCTATAAATACGAGACACTTTAGGAGTTATAGTCACTCCATCACCCGGTTTGAACAAATCGGCGACAGCCACCGACAAACGCCCGTCTGCCACCGCCTTTCCTACCAAGACATCAGCCACATACTCCTGAATAACAGATTCATCACTATGCCCCAATACTACAGCCGCTGCTTTCTTCCAATAGCCCTCCATATCCAACATAGACTTTAATGGCATCAGAAACACATAAATAACAGGCAAATCAGCCGGAAGCGAATCAAGCATTGTTTTATACTTTTTGTAATCATCCGAAGTAACCACCACAATTACACGCTGACTACCCAACAATCGTTTTCTGATAGCTTCCATCGAATCCGGACGAGCAACAACACGTGTGAGAGAAAGTGTATTTTGCAAACGATTATAAAAAGCAAGCCCAGCACCGGGAGTTTTCCCAATATTCAGAACCACCGTTCCCCTCAATTTTGAATCCAAGGGCAAGATTCCATTTACATTGGCAGGAACCGTTATAGCAGCTTTCTGCAAGCGGAGAATCAACTCCTTCGTTTCCGGACGGTTCAATCGTTTCTCCAGCCCAGAAAGTTGGATGTGAGGTTTATTCTTCAACCCTAAAACATATTTATAAGTCAATACCTTACGACATTTTTCCGTAATCAGTTCTTCTGATAGTTTTCCACTTTTTACAGCATTTAAAACACCATCCAATTCTCTCTTCAAATTACGAGGAGCCAATAATAAATCATTACCTGCTATCAAGGCTTGAGCGCATATATTCTCATTTTGCGAAATACCTTTCATCTCCAAAGCATCTGTAAAAACCAAGCCTTGAAAGCCCAATTCCCGACAAAGCAGATTATAAATAATATGTGAAGAAATCGAAGCCGGATTTTTACCCAATTCAGGTACCTCCAAATGTCCTACCATCATACCTCCCAATCCTGCTTTAACAGCCTCTTTAAACGGAAAAAGCTCAATGCTGTCCAAACGCGCACGATCAAAATTCAAAACCGGTAACGCCTTATGAGAATCCACTTCCGTATCTCCATGCCCCGGAAAATGTTTACAGACAGACAATACCCCTCCATCCTCCAAACCACGAGCATAAGCTACCACTTTTTGAGCCACATTCCGAGGATCACCACCAAAAGAACGGGTATTAATAACCGGATTCCGAGGATTAACATCTACATCGGCCACCGGAGCAAAATTGATCTGCACACCTATCTCCTTACATTGCCGGGCTACTTCCTTACCATATTCATAAAGCAGTTCATTATCCTGTATACATCCCAAGACTCTGTTTCTTGGAAAACGAGGGGTTCCCTTCAAGCGCATAGCCAGCCCCCATTCACCATCAAAAGTTATGAGCAAAGGCACTTCCGCCAGACTCTGCGCATAATTAGTCAATAAAACCTGATCAGACAACTGACCGCCCGAAAAAAGTAATCCTCCTACTTTATATTCTTTTATAGCTGCATATATATTGTTTTTATTTCGCTGTGTCTGAAGAGGAGCCACTGTGTGTATAAACAGTTGTCCTATCTTTTCCTTCAAACTCATTTCAGAAAGCTGTTCATCCACCCATGCCTTACAATCCTGAGTATCCGCCTTCCCCTTTTGTAACAGCCCAGGCATCTGCTGTGCATACGTCATCACACATCCGACGACACATAAACTTATAAATAACAATACGTTTCTCTTCATCTAATTTCTTCAATTATATCAGATTTCCTTATACAACAGCAACTATCAGTTCTTTTCCATCCTTACTTTCATTTTTCCCACATAAACAGCATTTTTTCCCATTTGTTGCAATGGAATCTCCTTGCCATCCAAATTCTTATAAAACAAAGTCTTATCAAAATAAGAATGCGAATGACCTCCCAAGACAATATCAATATTACGAGTATTAAGAATCAAAGTTTCATCAGAATAAGGTTTTCCTTGCCACCCTAAATGAGACAAACAAACCACTAAATCACATTTTTCCCGATTCTTCAATATATCCGCCACACGCTGAGCAGCCTCTATTGGATTTTCAAAAACCACTCCTTCACAGTTTTTTGCCTGTACTAGCCCCTCCAATGCAGGACTCAGTCCGAACACACCTACCTTTATCCCCTTACGTTCCAAAATAACATACGGTTTGACAAGCCCCTCCAAAACAGTTCCCTGTACACCATAATTAGCACAAACAACAGGAAAATCCGCCATTTTAAAAAGACGTGCCATATTATCCAAGCCCAAATCAAACTCATGATTTCCAATAATCCCGGCATCATATCCCATTTCATTCATCAGCTTCACTTCAACTTCACCACCAAACATATTATAAAAAGGAGAGCCTTGTGAAAAGTCACCACAATCAAACAATAACAAATCCTTATCCTGTTTCCGTATTTCTTTTATTAAGGTAACACGACGTACAAAACCCGCTTTTCCTGCAAACTCCGGATTCGGATCAGTAATGGGGATAGGTTCCACACGGCTGTGGGTATCATTAGTATGAAGTATCAAAAGTTCTTTGATATCCTGTGCTGCCAGCGCACAACATACACACAAAGCAGTAAATAATACATATATTCGTTTCATGACGGTTCAGTTTATTCTTTAACGGTAATTCTTCCTTCTATCTTTGAGTCTATTTTCTTCCCTGCTTTAGTCTGCTCATTCACATAGTTCAGAAACAACTGACGCACTGTGGCCTTTTCAGGCAGCAATTTATCCGCATCGCCCACTTTGGCAAAAGCAGTCATATGGTCATTTCCCTCAGCCAAATAATCCAAGGTGGCTACTTTATACTCTTTAGAGTCTTCAATTTCTTTTCCGGCCACTGTAGCATCCAATAATTTTCCATCTCCAGAAATTTCAAGACAAGCGCCACTTAATCCCTCACCATGCACAGCTGCTATATTTTCAAAAAGTTCACGCAGCAAAACCCCATCCATAGTAACAATGCACAATGTATTTTCAAAGGGAGTTATTTCATAAATATTACCGTAAGTTATATCCCCCTCGGGCAAAGCCGTACGTAGTCCCCCCATATTCGTCACCCCCACGTCGGCCATACGGCCTATATATGCAGAAGCAGAATAACGTAAAATATCCGCTACCAAGTTGGATAACTCACTTTCAGGACGAAAGCGATCCATAAAACGAGCGCTTTGTCCTATGACCGGTGACATAATACTATCAACCGTTTTTTGATACGGAGCCAAAACAGCGATTGCAGCGGAATCCGGATTAGCATCCAAAGCTGCTGTCACTTCTATCCTGCTTCCCTCAACTGACGCCAGAGAATAGCCTGAATGACAGCTTGAAAACATAAAAATCCCGGCTACTATTCCTGCCGGAATGATACACATAATTCGGTTTGGTTTCATGTTTATTAGTTGTTTATTGCCCAAATGTAGTTAAAAAAGAAGTTGCAACCAACGATATCAGATGAAAAATAGTTGAATTTAATTTGGCTGTATGACAAAAATCTAGTAATTTTGCACCGCTTTCGCGCAATCGCTGTCAAAGAAGAGTTACTTGATATGTTGCGTTGGTAACGATAAACAATTTAAAATCAAAAAAAATGGATTTAATTAAAATTGCTGAAGAAGCATTTGCTACTGGCAAACAGCATCCTTCATTCAAAGCTGGTGATACTATTACAGTGGCATACCGTATCGTTGAAGGTAGCAAGGAACGTGTACAGTTGTACCGTGGTGTTGTTATCAAAATCGCTGGACATGGTGACAAAAAACGTTTCACCGTTCGTAAAATGTCTGGAACTGTAGGTGTTGAACGTATTTTCCCTATCGAATCTCCGGCTATCGACAGTATCACTGTTAATAAAGTTGGTAAAGTTCGTCGTGCTAAATTGTACTATTTACGTGCTCTTACTGGCAAGAAAGCTAGAATTCAGGAAAAAAGAGTTAATCAGTAAGATTTATCATTCCTACATAAAAAAGGAGTATCCTCTTCCAGAGGATACTCCTTTTTTAATTTACATCCCTTTTACCACGATTTTTTATATAATCATGAACAAACAGACTTGAAATAGCATTTATATTTAATATTGAATCAAACTTAAACCATTTATGAAAAGAATAATGTTCATTTTAGGAGTAAGCATCATTATGGCCTTACTTACTGTTACCGCAGCCTTGGCAGGTTGGTGGCTCGGAGCGTCTCTGCCTCTAGATATATCTGATACCACTCGACAAATAGCAGCATTACTCACCGCTTCTGCTTGTACATGGATACTATATATTGTAAGTCGCAAAGTACTGACTAAAATCAGTCTCAAACCATACTAAATATATAGTCCATTAAAACAAAAAGGTCAACCGATTCTATATCATTCTCGATTGACCTTCTTATTTAAAATCTTGTTTTCATCATTCCTTATTTTCTGTTTCCTGTATCCCGGACTCTTCCTTTCCACGTAAATAAACAGAAGGTGCCACACCGAATTGTTGCTTAAAACATTTACTAAAATAGAACGGATCATTAATACCTACTTTATAAGAAACTTCGGCTACCGTATAACGATTTTCCAACAACAGTTCCGCCGCTTTCTTCATACGAATAATCCGGATATATTCATTGGGTGAATATCCCGTCACCCCACGTACCTTACGATAAAAAACGGTTCGTCCCAATCCCATCATCGAAGCAAACTCATCAATCGTAAACTGAGCATTACCAATCTGTTGATCCATAACCATCTGTAATCTGTCAGCAAATTCTTTATCCTTATCAGAGGTACAAATAGCCGGTCGTACCATATTCGGATCATTCGAAAATTTCTCACGTAATTTCTCACGTTGCTCTATTAGTTTGAAAGCGCGTGCCAACAGTAGTTTCGGGCTAAAAGGCTTAGTAATATATGCATCCGCACCACTTTCCACGCCTTCCAAATGACTTTCGGCAGAACTCATAGCTGTCAATAAAATAATAGGTATATGACTTGTATCAAAATCATTCTTCAATTTTCGGGTTACCTCAAATCCTGTCATCCCCGGCATCAGCACATCACAGATTATCAAATCAGCATCATACGTACGTGCACGTTCCAATCCAGACGGACCATCCGCCTCGGCCACAACTTCAAAATATTGTCCCACTTCTTCTTTCAAAAACTCACGTACATCGTTATCATCTTCTATAATAAGTACTTTACGCTTATTAAGTGGTGCAGATGGAAGTTCCACGCCCCCTTCTTGCGCCGATATTTCTTCTGCAAGAACAGCTGCATGATGTACTTCCTCCTCTTCCAACAACACATTATGGGGAATCAGAAAATCTTTTTCCTCATAAACAGAAATATCAGTAGGCAAACTGACCGTAAATATAGACCCACCACCTTCATTTTCAGTATATACTATCGTACCTTTATGTACACACACCAGTTCATGTGTCAAATGCAGGCCGACTCCGACACTACTACCCGAAAAGCTACTTTGCATAAAACGCTTAAATAACTCATTACGTTTCTCTTTAGGAATGCCTACACCGGAATCGGCTACCGATATGACCAACAGTTTCCTTGCTTCATCTACCGTCACAGAAAAAGTCACTTTTCCACCACTGGGTGTATATTTGAAAGCATTAGACAACAAATTATAAGTCACTTTGTCCAAATAACCCTTATCGATAAACATCTTATAAGAAGCTACAGATGGCAAGAACTTGAAATCCATATTCTTAGACTCAGCAGCATCATTGAAACTCAAGAAGATTTCATACAAGAAAGCCATGACATCCGTTTCCTCCAAAGAAAGGGCCAGTTTATTATTCTGCATCTTACGGAATTCCAGCAACTGATTGATAAGACGCAACATACGCTGGGTGCTCTTATCCATGACCTTCAATGAATAAGCCATTTCTTTAGGGATTTTACCACCACGCTGCATCTTTTCCAATGCTCCTTGTATCAAAGTCAAGGGAGTACGGAACTCATGAGAGATATTCGTGAAAAAAACTAATTTATACTCTGTCAGCTGTTTCTCCACCTGTATACGATTACGCAAAGTATTAAAGTCACGCATTAGTCTGAAAGTGATGTATAGCGCCCCCCCTATCAAAATAGCATAAATAAAGAAAGCCCAAGTAGTTTTCCAAAAAGGAGGAACAACAATAATCTTCAAAACCGTTTCTTTATCTCCCCACACACCGACCCCATTGCAAGCTTTCACCCGCAATTTATAAGTACCGGGTGCCAGGTTCTTATAAGCTGCAAAATTCAACGAAGACGGTATACTCCACTCTTTATCATAATTATCCAACCGATACGTATATTTAGTACTATTCGTTCCGGAATAATCAAATGTAGAGAAATCTATGACAAAAGAATTTTGAAAATATTTCAACTCGATTTCATCTGTATAAATCAACGAACGGTCTAACGGAGAATCCACATCGCCCGGGCGCATGGCAATACCATTAATTCGAAGATTGGTAAAAGCTGCCATAGGAGTTACAGTGGAATTATTCACAATTTTGCCGGGAGTGATAACAACCAATCCATAATTAGAACCAAACATCAGTTTGCCATCCTTACTCACACAACCACTGTTCTCACTATAGACATTCCCCAACGCATATGCCGAGAAAAAGAAATTTTCAAAGGCATGTGTATCCGGATCAAAACGAGAAATACCATATTCCGTTGCAACCCAAAGCTTACCCTCCCTGTCTTCAACAATAGATTGCACCATACTATTTACCAACCCGTCACTTCCATCATAATGCTCAAAAGTCAAGTTTCTGTAATCACCTTCTGGCATACACATACTGAAGCCTTTTCCTGAAGTACCTACCCATATCCGGCCTTTACTATCTTGATGGATACATTTTATTTCATTACTACGTAACTTACCGTTATTATAATTATAAGTAATATAGTTATCCGGGTCATTCATTAACGAATCAGGATTAAATATGTAAACTCCGGCACTGGTGCCCACCCATATCCATCCATTATTGTCTTCCTGTATCACACGAATCTGGCGCTGGCTATAAAAATTGTTCAAAAACCGCTTGAATACATACTTATCCTTTTCCTTCACCGCCAAATTCAATCCACCGCCAAAAGTACCTATCCACATTCTATTCTTCCGGTCCCGGTAAAGAGTAAAAATATTATTATTCCCAATAGACAGAGGATCATCCGAGTGATAAGTGTACCATCTCCCGTCAATACTCAATCCGTTTCCACGGCTCCCCAACCAAATACTACCATCAGCCCCTTCCTCAACAGCATAAATGTTAGAATCAAAATAACGACTGCTCTCTATCGTTTTCAAATGAGGGTCATAAATATACAATCCTCCACGACGGGTCCCCAGCCAAATCTTATCATCAGGCATACGGTTGATCATACGCACGGTATTTGAACGGTCTGATAAAGTTTCATCTTCAGGAAAAACACGCTCAGCTCCTTCATTCAAGACCGAAAGACGAGAAATACCCGTATATTCCGAACTGACCCAAATACCACCGGCTCGATCCTCCATAATATATTGCAAGAAATTTGAAGTGATATGACTGAATCCATTAATATTGGATTCGAAATGCTGCAATTCATCAGTAGCCAAATCATAAGCAAACAAACCGTTACCATAAGTGGAAATCCAAACAATATCACGAGAATCATGAACGATGTGGTAACGTTCCTCATCTATATAATTTACTTTATCAGCCGGAATCAGTTGGAAAGACTTGACAAATCTGGTCTTGGCGTTGACATACCATACCTTACCTGTATGATTATAAATCCAGAAATTCCCCCGGTTGTCAATCTGAACTTGTCCTCTTGCTATATTCAGTTCCGTATCCCGGCTCACCTGATGAGTTCTCAAATTAAAGACATAACTGCCATCTTCCGTAAAAACGATCCAATCGTTTTGCAAGCGCATGGTACTATATACTTTACTACCTTCACCTAAACGGGTAACAATACGGCTATCCTCTCCTTCTCTCTTCAACGAAATTGTTCCTGTTCCCGAAAGAAAAAAAACATCTTTACCAAAAGACATCATCTTGGAGGCATCATGATTTTCTTCCACCAATACCGCCTTGTCCCCTACCACTTGAGCTATACCGTCATGGCTACCAATCCATACTCTTCCTTGCTCATCCTCAGATATATAAGTAATATTATTAGAAGGGAGATTATTATTTTCTTTCTTGAAAACCACAGATGTAAATTCACCATTCATATAAGTCACTTTACGACACCCGTTTCCATCCTGCCACAACCAGACATTACCTTCACGGTCAGTCATCTTATAGCTATACAGTTGTTTATATTCCCCACAACCGGTAAAATCAACAAAGCAATCTTTCTTCAGATCATAACAACTAAACAACTCGGCAGAAGTCGCAATCCATAAGAAACCATTTTTATCTTCTTCCAAATCGCGAATCCGATGGTCTATCAACGAAATTTTATTTCCACCCTCAGGACGATAAGTCACAAACGAATTCCCGTCATAACGACTAAGTCCATTCAGCGTTCCCATCCAAATAAAACCTTTGCTATCCTGATATATATATCGAATTGAGTTATTGGCGACTCCATCTCCCGTAGTCATATGAGTAGAACGCACCTCGACTGATGCGGCAATACTCTGACTGAAAAGAATAAAGAATGCCCATAGAGCATAGATGTGTTTTTTCATATCATTTATCACAGTGTTTTTGTCTTGCAAAGGTATAAAAAAAGAGTGTATCAGAATGAATCGATACACTCTTTTTTATTTTAATCCATATGGAAGACCTCGGGCAGCGGAATAGTAACCGGAGAGTTATCCGGATTCACTTCCATGATATCCGCCATATAGTCCCACCATTTCTGCACGATAGGATTGGCTCCCATATCTTGCGAAGACTCCTCTCCTTTAGTTTTCTGACAAGCAAACAGAATATTTGTATCCTTGTCCCAATAAATGGAGTAATCATATACTCCTCCATCGGACAACATTTTTTTTAATTCCGGCCAAATGGCTGCATGTCTCTTCTCATACTCTTTCTCGAAGCCCGGCTTCAAGAACATTTTAAAAGCTTCACGTTTCATGGTATTTTCCTCCTTTTTATAAAGTCCTTGTTTTTACTTATTTAGTTTCTCCATCCATTACATGGAAAATTGGTTCGGAAGTCTTTTGTTCCGTACGGTAATATTGCACGGCACTATCATTCATTTTAGGATGCTGCTTGTTCAACAAATTAATCATCTCAGCACCCGCCCAAAGTACCGGTCCATAGCCGTGGGCAGCATACACATTGACCGGACGATAATAATAAAAAGCCGGATCAAAAGCCATACCTGTACCTACACAAGTTCCGTCCACCTGACCTTCCACATTGATTTGGGTGGTAACGGCATGCCATCCCAACTGTGCCACCGGACCGTATGCCATAGCGTCAATCCATCCTTTATTGATAGCATGGGCAAAGCAATATACATAAATAGCCGTGGCCGAGGTTTCCAGATAAGAATCGTTACGATCCAGCAACTGATGCCAGAAACCTTCACCACTCTGGCAGGCAGCAAGACCACGTACATGAGCACGGAACAGCTCCAGTATTTTATCGCGCTGAGGATAATCCTCCGGCAACACATCCAAGACCTCACACATAGTCAACAACGCCCAACCATTGGCACGTCCCCAATGGAAAGCAGGATGATCCTGCATACCTTCCACCCATCCATGACGGAAAAGGTTTTTCCCGGGTACCCACATACGGTCCGCAAATTGAAATATCTGACGTACAGCTTCGCTCAAATACATTTGCTTTTTATCACCGGCAATACATGAATACCAAGCTACCGGCGGAATACCCATAAACATATCGTCCAACCACAGCGTATTATGTTGTGGACGGGTACGGGCAAATGTTCCATCAGCAAGACGATACTCCTTATTCACAATAAAATCCATATAATTATCAATCAACGGCTTAAGTTCCGGTGAATTTTCCTTCATCTGCACCTTGACCATAGCCGCACACACCGCCCCGGCATCATCCAATGCATGAGGAGTCAGAATTTGTTTCATCTGCGGATCTACAGTTCCATACTTTTCCAATACCTTACGGAAGTGCGGAGCAACCTCGGCCAGAAACTGAAAACGATCTGTTACATATTTATAATAAGCCTGATCCCCCGTAGCCTCAGCAGCAGCCAACATAGCTGAATAAGTCACCCCCCATTCATAACTTGCCAGACGGAAAGCACCTCGTTCCAGCTGTGCATCAGCCGTCATATTGGCATAATCCGTAATAACCTTACCTGTATTCTTATCAACGACACGAGTCGGAGTATTCTTTTCCAAATAACGAAGGACACGATCCATATCGGCCTTTATCTCCTCTGTAGTGAGCATACCGTAAGGCACTTTGTATGCAGGTTGCAACAAATGTAACGGCGTATTCGAATCATTCAGTACTTCTTTCTTCTTTTGCGCATTCGCACCCGTTCCAGCCAGCAGCAACAGAGCGCCCATCATGCTTAATGTTTTCAGATTCATGGTATATAGTCTTTATTCATTTTTAAATTCATAACCTCTAAATATCCCCTCTTTCAAATCCGGTCCGAAATAAAAACCAGGCTGGGTAGGCTGGTTGTATGCCACATTTTGAGTAGCGATACTGATACGATACACCGGATCTTCCAAGAAAGTATGAAAACGGTATTCAGTCGGTATCCGCGACACATACAGACGAAGTGCCGAATTATCTTCCGTACGGAGCAGCACCTCCTCACGCCAATCACCTATTATATCTCCCTGCAAACAAGGATGGGACTTCGTACCATTATTTGAATCCGTTCCATCAAATATCATTAACGGACGACATACATCGTCTTCCCAATCATACTTGGTTATCCTGTTTTTATCCAGCAACTCACGAAGCAAATCTCCATCCCACCATACAGCCATATTGACTGAAAAGCTCTTGAGGTCAGGACGAATCACTTCACCTTTTATATTACGTACTCCTTTTGAATCGGATGACCACATCTCCACTCCCGGATTGCGCGGATCAACATCAGCAGCCATACACCGGCCTACATCTATACTACTTTTCACCTGAAACAGCACTTCACCCGTAGCCGCATTACGGAAAGTGGAACCATCTTTCTTATTTTCATGACAATCCCAAACCTGCAAACCTTTTAATCCGGGAGCAAATTGTGTCAGATGCATAGCGTCTCCATGCCCCATACGGGTAGAATACAATCCTTTTCCATCATGATCAATGGCACAAGAACCATACATTATTTCATCACATCCGTCACCGTCCACATCGCCTACACGAAGATTATGGTTACCCTGCCCGGCATAGTCTTCACACCCCGGATTATTGCTGTCGAACACCCAGTGCTGTTTCAAGTTCTTGCCATCCCAATCGAATGCCGCCAGCACAGTGCGGGTATAATATCCGCGGCACATCACCACACTGGGATGTACTCCATCCAGATAAGCCACACAAGCCAGGAAACGGTCACTGCGGTTGGCACGATTGTCTCCCCAGTCGGTCAGCTTACCACGAGCCGGAACATAATCAATTGTTTTCATCGCTTCTCCTGTCAGTCCGTTGAATACGGTCAAGTATTCGTTACCAGTCAGGATACGTCCTTGGTTACGAGGTGTATTCCCGTGGGAATTTCCGTCTGTGATACCCGGTTCACGGTAATCAGCCTTGGCATCACCTATTATCTTTCCTTTTCCATCCTTTGTTCCATCAGAAGTCTTCATGACTACTTCTGCTTTACCATCTCCATCCAAATCAAACACCATAAACTGAGTATAGTGTGCTCCGGCACGGACATTATGCCCCAAGTCAATGCGCCATAGTTTTTCTCCTGTAAGACGATAGCAATCAAAATAAACATTTCCTGTATAACCATCATGTGCATTATCATGTGCATTGGAGGGGTCCCACTTCAAGATAATTTCATATTCACCGTCGCCGTCCACATCACCTATAGATGCGTCATTAGGACTATAGGTGTATTTTTGTCCCGAAGGAGTCACACCTTCCGCCGGTCTGTCCAGAGGAATATCGATATAACCTGACGGAGCATTAGCCGGCAAAGTATAATTTCCATTCAACTTACCTGTTTCAACCCCATTTATCACCGGTTTTACAGTATATACCGCTTTTTCATTACCTGAGTAAGTATCCCGGTAAAAAGTACCTGTAGAATGGGGAACTTCCGCTATTTTCTCTCCATTTCTATATACATTGAAAGAAGTATTGATCGGATCGGAAGACAGGTAACGCCACGACACCACTACGTCCGATGGATTTTCACGAATGGCCACAACGCCACGCCCCAACTGCTCTTTTTGCAGTTTGGAATAATTGTAGGCCGGTTGGGCAACCGTACCGGTTGCCACACACAGAGCTGCTAAAGCACTCCATAGTTTTTTTTGTGTTTTCATTGTTTATCTTGTTTCTCCTTGTAAATTATATTTTCCTCCACCACATTCTCCGCATTTACCACATTCTTCACAAACTTTGTCACTTCCCCCACAGTCACATTCCTTATTTCCACGTTTTTGATAGGAAGGCGGGCATCGCCTTTCAAATCATAAACAGCCTCGGTACGGTCGCAAGTCACACTATCCATATAAAGTCCGTTGATGAATGTAATGCTATCCTGATAGGTAGGTACCAAATCACGCCACTGGTAAAGCACATCCGTATCCACTTCGAGTACACGTTGCATCTTTCCCGCCTTCACATTTTTCATCCAGATATTTTCAATAAATCCACCACGACGATGATTGGTTTTGGCAAAGAAAAGACGGAATACAGAATCGGGAGCCGTACAATTGTGCATGTACACATTCCGTACACCACCAGACATTTCACTACCGATTCCCAGTAACGTATGTCCTTTCAAGATATTACAATGGCGTATCACAATATTCTCACAAGGAGTATTCAGACGCCATGCATCCTGGTTACGCCCTGCCTTTATAACCACAGCATCATCCCCCTGATCGAATACACAGTTCTCTATCAGGAAGTTACGGCTCATTTCCAAGTCAATTCCATCATTATTATGGCCATGAGCCTTTACATCCAGATTACGTACGATACCACCATCACACATATAAAGATGTATCGTCCAGAAAGGACTCTGGCGAATCTTGAATTCATCCAGAAGCACATTTTTACACCGGTTGAAATGAATCAGATGAGGACGAAGATGGTTTTCTCCTTTTGCCATCTGACGCTGTTCTACAGGTACATCGGTAGAAGCCATCGTATATAACTCTTTCAAAGCATCCATGTGAGGTTTAGGACGTTTGAACCAGATTTTCCAAGTATCCATGATAGGAGCCAGTGTCCCTTTTCCGGTAATAGCAATATTCTCACAATCCATAGCATACAGCAACGGAGAATAGTTATAACATTCCATACCTTCCCATGAAGTCATCACAGCAGGCAGATAATCAGAGGGATTATCTGTAAAGCGTAATATGGCATTTTCTTCCAAATGAAGATTTACATTACTTTTAAAATGAACAGGTCCTGTCAACCATTCCCCTTCAGGAATAACCACACGGCCTCCTCCGGCCTTATTACAAGCTGCGATGGCTTTGGCGATGGCCTCCGTATTCACTGTTTCCCCACCTTTCACCGCACCATAATCCACAATGGAAAAATCTTGTTCGGGAAAAACACATTCTTTGATGGGTTCCATAGCAAAAGGAGCATCGACAACCACCGTTTTATACTTTGGAGCCGGTGCCGTACATGATACGGCAAAAGCTACGGCCGCAATACCAGCCAAGGATTTTAAAAAAGTCTTCTTCATTTTATCAGTTGTTTTTCATTGTAATTTCTGTATGCACAAATATCCTGAATATCTTTGTTCACCCTATTTTATCCGAGGCATATAAAGGTATATCTGATCCAATACCACACCTTCATCCAATGCGGTAAAAATTAAACGATGGGAAGCTTTCCGTGCAACAGGAAGAACCATCCGTCGGACAGCCTGATTACACAAAACATTCTCCTTCCATTCTTCACTGCGTCCTTTGGTTTCATACGAAACAGCCTCCGTGGCACTTCCATCCAATGAAATGGTAAAACGCAACCGTTCTCCTTCCACCGGATGATTAGGCAACAATCGTACTTCCACCTCTACAGAATCCGTTTCCCATGCAGTAAATTCAAAAGTCAGTTCTTTATTCTTTGACACCGCCACCGCCTTCCCTTCATAGCCTAGCCCTTCACAAATTGCCGATACCCCTTCAGCGCAATCAGCGCCATTCCATGTATAGACAGCCTGACGTTTTTCAGGCAACCCGGACGATAGTGCCTTTCTTTCCACCCGGTTGAAAACCGGAAGTCTGCGTGGTTGGAAATCCATCATACGGTTCCATTTTGTTGTGTTATAGCGTTTTGTCAATGAAACTATACTGTCATACGCCCTGTCACTATCCGCCCAATCAGCCTTTCCATGACGCGCCAACTGGGCTGTCAGCAGTTTGTTATTCATCTGAGCAGCCGCCTGGACAGGATACTTCACCAACTGAAAATAAGTTTCTTTTTTCTGTGCAGGAAGTGCATGCCATTCCTGCTCCACCTTATCTGACAATTGTCTGTATGCTGCCAGACGTTCATTGATTTCCTGCTCACTCCAAGGCAAATCACTGATCACTTTAAACTTAGGATCCTTCTCTTCCGTGCGGGTATTCCCCATAAATTCCGGCTTACGGATATAAGCCAAACGATAAGCTTCCTGCATGACGGGCTGTAACCGGTCAGCCCTATTTTTTCCAAACTCACGCTCCAGGAAATGACGTTGATGAGCAGCAACTCCCTGCTGCTTCACCGCTTCCAAGTTCCATGCCATATCCAGGAAAAGTTCTACCTGATATTCAGCCGGTTTAATATCTCCGACATTCAATATCCACATTTTCTGTATACCCCGCTCATATGCCAAAGACATTTGCTGGTATACCAAGGAAGGATGGACAGTCCCCAACCAAAGATAATCATGCGGACGCCCCCAATAAGATATATGATAATATACCCCGTTTCCTCCCTTACGGGCACGTTCTTCTGCTGTAGGGAAATGACGGATATAACCATAATTGTCATCACACCACATTAGCGTCACTTCATCGGGCACTTGCAGCCCGGCATGGTACACATCCAACACTTCCTTATAAGGAATAAAGACTTGAGGCACTTGGGTCACATCCTTATTTACATATTTAGTCAACAAATCGCGCTGATCCTTCAAGACCTTGGTCAAAACAGCTTTTTGTTCTTCTATGGTCTTAGCACCATTCATCGCACCGTCGTGCACGCCACGCATACCTAAAGTATACAGATTATCCAACCCTGCAACCTCCTTTACACGTTGTTCCCAAAAGGACAAGACATGAGCACTGTTGTGAACATAGTCATACTCTCCCACTCCATCCCGTTTCCACTCACCATTGGTATTCCGCATCATCGGTTCACAATGAGAAGTTCCAATGAAAATACCAAACTTATCAGCCACTTCTTTGTTGCCCGGTGTAAAATAAAAAGGTACAGAACAGCCATGCATAGCCGGCCAGAAGGTATTGGCACGCAGACGAAGCAATAACTCAAAAATCCGCTCATGTGTTTTCGGACCGATTTGTCCTTTCACATCACTTGGCTCGTATGTCTGCCAGCTCCAAGGGGTAAGCCCCCAGTCCTCATCGTTGATAAAAATCCCCCGATATTCTACAGAAGGAAACTGCATATTCCGATAAGAAGCCGGTAGTTGAAAAATCTCTTTCTTTGCAGGGGTCGCATCTGCCCACCACTCCCATGGAGAAACGCCTATCAACCGTGAAAGTTCCATGACGCCGTATGCAGTACCACGCTTGTCACTGCCGGCTATAACTAATTTACCAGTGGAAGAAACAGCCAGCAGAAAAGCTTCTTTTTTATTTTTTATAGGAGATAAATCAACACCTGCCTTATCGATCAAATCACTTTGTCCGATGGTTCCGACTATAATCATTCCTTTTTTACTTTCCGGAGTAACGATTATGCGGGTAGAAAAAACAGACTCTACATCACGATTGAGCAAATTCAAAGCTGTATGTACAACTTCTTCCTCTGAATTACCACAGGCAATAGTCACCGGTTCACCTGATTTCAAGATAAAAGGGTTCTGTCCATATACTGACAAAACAGCTAAAAAGAAAGCTAGAAAAGAAATGAGTTTTTTGTATTTCATAGTTTTTATTTTCAATATTGCAAAAATAAGACGAAATAGGATTGGATTCCATAGAATAAGATACAATAATATGGAAATTCGTCCATAAAGCCTGTATTATTTATCGTATTTACGGTGCTTTTTACACTTACAATAAATTTATAAAAATATAGGGAAGAGCATATAGGAATTTTCTCTTCCCCACATTAAGTATCAATTTTCGTATCCGGGATTCTGTTTTAAATTACTATTTTCATTCAATGAAATCACAGAATATATCTTCCAAAACGGTAGATTACAGAATTCAACAGGCACTAAAACAATTACGGAAAGAATTAAAAGACTACTTACCCTTACTTCTATTCTTTTTTGCCCCTTAATAGGAACCCGTACATCCTATTATATCCTTGTACCCTATCACTTCATAACTGATATGATGATAAGAAGTGTTTCTGCCGGGAATATATGCCTCTCCAAAAGTTGTGTCAATGTTCCCAACGCTTTACCCCGAAACAGAATAGTAGGTTCTTATCTTTCTGATTATGTTCTTCATACAAAACGCTCCTTTTTACAAAAATACAAAATAGGTGCGATAAAATATTACCCTATCCGTCTAAAGACATCTATAACCTAAGAATACAGTAATTTTTCTAACTCTATAGATTTCAAAGAGGCATATTTCTTATACAGATTTGCAGAACAAGTTGGAAGACAATATGCTCTCATGCCCTCATTAACGATGATAATCATCTCATTAACAATGCACTATATTATGAGTGTATCATCTTTATGCTCTCATAAATGCCCTCATGCCCTCACAGTGTTTACTTTCTCACACAGACGTATATTACTTACTATCAGATACATACATTAATATTTATCTATTTCCCGAAATTCAAGAAACAGCCGTTTTTCAGGCTTTTTCTCTTCCATGTCATGCCCAATGCAGCCTTTACGGATTTATACCGATAGCACAAAGCATATCTCCCGATTATACGATACAAACATAGGGATGTAGTTACGCAAGGATAGGAACAGGTTTACATCAAATTCCTTCATGATTGCTCAACCAAACTACAGGGCCGACGCATTAAAAATTATTGTCCTGCAAAAGTTGTGACAAATAGTTTTCATCCCATCCCGCTTTTAGTCTTTTCAGATTCATACTTCCTTTTGTTGTTTTCTCATTCTTAAGTGTGGTAAGCGCCATCTTTGTTGCCACCGAAAAGTTTCCGGCAGCATTTTTCACCTTTTTACTGTAGTCTTCTCGAAAGGTAACATCCAGTTGCCAATGAAGATTATTCTCAATAGACCAATGCTGCCTGATGGCAGATGCAATCTTCTCAGGTCGGGTATTATCAAGTGAAGTTACATAGTATCTGACCTCTTGAGTATATTCCCCTGTTGCGACTATTGTTCTTTCCGACTTTATCCTTAACAACAGACTTCAACCCCACAAGTTTCTTCTTGAACATTTTCTCCATTATAGATCCATAACTGACTACAGTACAGTTTCTTTTCTCAATCCTTCCATGTCCGGCATTTTTCCGACACATGCCTGATGACTCTATTGATTATTTCATCTCTATCCTGATAATAGTCAATGATTTGTTTAGCCGGTTGATAATTTTTTTCTTATTCTCCTTTATAGCGATAATATAATTTGCATCATGCTCAATAATGGTCTGGGTTATATCTTTCTGGCATCCCATCGCGTCAATTGTAACAATACAACCACTTAGTTCCAAAGAGTTAATCAACAATGGAATAGCTGTAATCTCACTGCTTTTGTCATCTACTTTCACCTGACCTAAAGAAATTCCATTAGCGGCAGACCAGGCGGAAACCATCCATAATTTGAATCCTTCTTTTCCCCTAGTATGTTCTCCATCACATTGGCTTGGACCACGCATGAGCTTGCCATCTATAGCTACAACGCCTTTCACCTCCTGACAGACTTGTTTTACCCAATTACGGAAGATCAACTCAAAATAATCGGGCTTTATCATACTGAAGAATCTGTTAAAAGTATCATGACTGGGGATGAACTCCAGGCCAGGTATGCGACTCTTGAAAAAAGCAATTTTCGCATTGCCAAATTCCTCAATCTCATTCCAGGATTGGGCGCCACAGATTACAGCAGCAATGGATATATAGATAATAGTTTCCATTTTATGGACTTTTTTGCGGTTCATCCTAGGATCTTCTATTTGTTTACAAAGGTCAATTATACCAATTTTCATGTTAGTTTATGTTTTAATATATCTTATAAAGACAAGAAAAACAATCGACATAATCAAATAATAGCACATTAATAATCAACAATATAACAAATAAATAACAAGGAATAATATAGTAAAAAATATAATGCATCCGCCATAACCACGGATGTGATTAAGTCTAGTCACCTTTGTGGTTAACTTTAACCACTCTTGTGGTTAGACTTAACCACCTAGGTAGATAAGCAATTACAAACATATAAAAAGTAGGAAAAGAAAAGAAAGAAAAGAAATAAGAGACAGGGAAATATGCACACATAGACTACCACCAACTCGATTCACAAGCCATGCAGCTGCTTTATAAGAACGAACGTTAGGGGTTGAATGATGAAAATGAGAAGGTATTTTGGCAAAACAACACCGAATTTGAGTAAATTTCGCCTTTGGAACAGTTTTTCAAATATCACTTTTCTTCTGCTACTTCAGAGAAGAAGGAAGAAGGGAGACCGCTCATGAAGATTTTCAATTACCCGAAAGGACATACGCATAAAAAGAACTATAAATCAACAATATAAATTATTCCAGACGCATTCCCTGCAAGCTGAGCATTCACCCAAAAGCCAGCATAAAGGTACTTTATATCACATGATAAAGTTAGAATAATTTATTTAATCATCTGTGTTAGTGAGGGCAATGCCCTCACTAACACAGATGCTACCATCACTAATAAGCAGTTCATTATAAATAAGTTATGGCAAAAAATGAGGGCATGATGGCATTTTCGCGTCCAACTTTCTATTATTTTTTGCCATGTCCCAATAAATTTCTTCAGATGAACCCATTTTTGCCTGTTACTGATTATTTCTAATAAGGTATCTCATAAATTATACTTTATCCACATCAACCATCGACATAAATTAAGAAACAAAAGATCATAAAATCCTTTTAGGAGAGAACAAAAGATGAAAAGTTTCTGTATTCCCCTCTGTGACATACCTACTTAAAAACAAAACATTATTCCAAAAGAATTCGCTGAAAATACAGGAAATAAAAAGGAAATCAGTAACTTTGTATGTTATCATTTAAAAACAAAAAAGTATGGGCAATAAGATTTATCCTATCGGTATACAGAATTTTGAAAGTCTCCGCCTGGATGGCTATTTCTATATTGATAAAACAGCATTGATTTATCAATTGGTGAAATCCGGACGCTATTATTTCCTGAGCCGCCCACGCCGCTTCGGAAAAAGCCTGCTTATCTCCACTCTGGAAGCTTATTTCCAAGGGAAAAAGGAACTTTTTCAAGGACTGGCTATGGAAAAACTGGAAAAGGACTGGACAAAATATCCCATACTGCACATTGACCTGAATACACAGAAATATGATAGTCCGCAAAGTTTGGAAAGCAAACTGAACCGTACATTGGTAACCTGGGAAAAGCTATATGGAAGCGAGCCTGCCGAAGATTCCTTGTCCATGCGTTTTGAAGGCACCATTCAGCGCGCTTATGAACAAACAGGCCAACGTGTAGTGATTCTGGTAGACGAATATGACAAGCCCATGTTGCAAGCCATCGGCAATAAAGAATTGCAAAATAGTTTTCGCGAAACACTTAAAGCATTCTACGGAGCATTGAAAAGCAAGGATGGCTGCATCAAATTCGCCATGCTGACAGGAGTAACTAAGTTTGGAAAAGTAAGTGTATTCAGTGATCTGAATAACCTGGATGATATTTCGATGTGGAATGAATATATAGAATTATGTGGCATCAGCGAAAAAGAAATTCATAAGAATTTGGAAACCGAACTTCATGAATTTGCAGATGTACAAAAGATGACTTATGACAGCTTCTGCGAAAAACTAAGACAATATTATGATGGCTATCACTTCACCCACAACTCCATCGGCATGTATAATCCGTTCAGTCTGCTCAATGCTTTCAAGCGCAAGGAATTTGGCAGTTACTGGTTCGAGACGGGGACTCCTACTTACTTGGTGGAACTGCTAAAAAGACATCATTACAATCTGGAACGGATGGCACACGAAGAGACCAATGCCCAAGTGTTGAACAGCATTGATTCGGAGTCAACCAGTCCCATTCCTGTTATCTATCAAAGTGGATATCTTACTATAAAAGGATATGATGAAGAGTTCGGTATCTATCATTTGGGCTTTCCAAACAAAGAAGTGGAAGAAGGGTTCATACAGTTTCTTGTACCTTATTATACCAGCATGAACAACGTTGAATCTCCATTTGAGATATAAAAGTTTGTCCGTGAAATACGTTCCGGCGACTACAATTCTTTCTTCCAACGCCTGCAAAGCTTCTTTGCAGACACTGCAAAGCTTCTTTGCAGACACTACATACGAGATTATCCGTGAACAGGAACTGCATTACGAGAATGTACTTTTCATCATCTTTAAGCTGGTAGGTTTCTATGTCAAAGTGGAGTATCACACCAGCAGGGGCCGCATAGACCTCGTTTTGCAGACAGACAAGTTTATCTATATAATGGAGTTTAAACTGAACGGAACAGCGGAAGAGGCCTTGCAGCAGATTAACGACAAGCAGTACGCACTGCCTTTTGAAACAGACGGACGAAGACTGTTTAAAATAGGAGTGAACTTCAGTGCTGAAACACGGAATATTGAAAAATGGATTGTTGAATAATGATTCTGTCATTTCTATTATTTTGAATATTAGTGAAGAATCTGTAAACAATAAAAGAGTTGTTGTAAACAGATTCTTCACTCATGTTCAGGATGATAAGCTATACAATGATATCATCAAACAGATACGAAAATATCCTATCTCATACCATCCACCGGAATCACTTCCTGCATATAAATGGCATCCAGACTCCAAAGGGCGGCATCATTGGTACTGATACTTGTACATTCATCCAAAGGAGCGGGAACTTCCGGCGGAAGAACAGTTTCTATACGGAAAGGTGGAGCCGGAGTATGTTCCAAGCGGGAAAACAAATCTGTCCAAGCCTCTTCCGCCATTTTTGCATTACGGGTATGATAGGCTGCATATCCCAACAAACGGGATATACGGAAACGATTTTTCCTTAACTCCCATGCTTTCTGCTTATAACGGGCGGCAAGATCAAGCCATGCCTCATTCCATTCGGGATAATCAACCATACGGATCATTTCATTCATGACTTCAAAACCTCCCATGATGGTCATCAAATGATTTGTACTTTCTAACTTGGGATCACATTCGCTGGTAATAATCCCTGTAGCCGGATCATAACCTAAAGCCAACGGACCTGTAAAGATACGGTTGGGCAGTGCCACAATACTTTTCATCCCGGCTATAATTTTGTCACGGTAAACCGTATTGCCGGTACGTTCCCATTCAGTCATCCAGTTTCCGGCGTATGCCAACCAGTCGGGACCGATGCGGAGACGTGCAGGTGCCGTACAAGGATACTGACTGCGAGGTTGCGCCAGACGCATGGGGTCCAGCGTGTACAATTTCTGATCGGCATCTTTTACTTCGGTCATTAAATCACCGCATCGGTCGTCCGTAGTAAGATAATAGTAGAAACGATTCCAGGCAGCCTGACTGATCCGTGCTTCTTTAGCTCCACACCCCCAATGACTGACGTTGTGCCGGCTACCCAATCCTGCATTCGGACCGATATGATACACATCCACTTCCGCCGTATGACGGGTCATGGCTTCTGCCATGCGCCAGATATCAGCACGTCCGGTACGCAGGAAATTATACCATAGCCACATATTAGAAGCCAGTTCCGTGTTATCCCAAGCAAAACCTCCGATGTCATAACGCCAGGTATGGCGGACAGGATCGTATGCATGCATCACATCCCCATAATTCCAGAAACCATACCATTTGTTTTGTTCTATTGCTTTTTGATAGAAGCTGATATAAGCATCCAACCTGTCTTCCACCCGGGCACGGAAAGGAGTACTACGATCGGGAAGACTCCAAACACCAAATGCCTGCTTGGCATGCAAATAGTCAGGTACAGGCATCAGCACTCCCGGTCCGGCAAGTTGTTTAGCTTGTTCTGCAAAAGCTTTCTTTCCGCTATAACCACCCTGAGGTATCAAGGTAAGAGTCGTTGTACGGGCAATCCCGTAAGGGGTGCTCATTCCCTCTTGCACATCTTCGTAACTGGCATTCAAGTCATGGGCCACATTATCATAATGGCGCAAGTCCATCGGCTCAGCATCCGGACTCCATATCCATGCGGTAAGAGCAGCCACCGGAGTTTTTGCATCCGAGATTTCAATAGAAGACGGATAAGACTGCCAGAAATCATGCAACTCAAGCCCCATGCCTCCGGTTATATCTCCGGCAAAGGCATAACCCTCACTACGTGTACCGGAAAAAGTACCTATCCAAGGATTATTGTCATTGGCACGTTTACGGATTGAAAATGCATCCGCTGTCAGTTGGGACAGACGATAGCTGTCCCAAGAAGCCCAATGATCAAGCAGAGCACGGTTCTTTTCGTCAAAAGCTTCATAAGAAGGAATGCGTTTTCCTTCCATCTGCTGTTGCTGTAACGAAGATTCTCCATTTCCGGTTTTACCCAATGTAAGTATGCGTCGTCCCACCAAAGGCTGAACGGGCTCGCTCCAGACTCCACCATCGGCACAAGAGAAAGCTACATGGCGATTGTATAAAGCCTCACGCATAGGAACGTCAAAACGAACTCCCAAGGCGCGAATGAAATCTTTGTTCTGATCTCCGTCATATACAAAGCTATGCACCATTTTCACTTGCTCACTGCCACCATAAAAATAAAGCCGTACCACAAAGGGCAACCACTCACGACCATTCGGACTTTTGTGTACCCCTTCCAATTTAACAAGCGCACGCACAGAACCGGCACGCTCTACAGTCACAGATTTCAGTTCTCCTATATAATTAGTGAAAGAAACTTGAGAAGTACTTTCAAGTACCGGTTCGCTTTGCGTATGGCAGATAAGCCTAGCCTTTTCTCCTACTTTCACACCTTTATATAACAGACTATCTATCAAAAATTCGCCTTGACGAGGTATATATGCTGAAATGACTCCGGTAGAAATATGAATACCCTGTGATGTTTCTGCCACAGAAACGGACTTCTTTTTATCTGTATCCGGCAGTTTGGATTTCGCTTTAGATTTCTTTACCGCCTTTTCCAGAGTCAGTTTTTCTGTTCCGGCAGGAATAACTCCAGCTATTCCTCCCCACTTTACAGAACCATCCGGCCAATAAGCCAAAGTCCAGGTATCAATAGGAATATCCTCACCACTTTCTGCAGATAGCCGTAACTTGTTTTCCGGAAAAACTTCCCCTTTATCAAAAGGCACTCCGAAACTTACGGCCTTATCCTGCCGGGGAGTCTCACCAATCCATTGCAAGGAACAGCAGTCGCCTCTTGCGATGAGCATTCATAACTGAAATTTGTAATACGAGTACGCGACAAAGTGGTACGAAAACCAAACCAGCCTTCCCGTAACGGTTCAGCATCCCTGAAGTCCACCAAGCGCTCACCGTCTATGTAATAACTGACCCTATTGTTCTCGTTGGTAATCTTGATGTGATACCAATGATTCGGCTTCAGCAAATGTCCGGCATCCGTATATTCCTTTAGAATAGCAGGACGGGCTTTAGGATTTGTAATACCCGACTCATCCCCATCATAACGACGGAAACGTGTAGTAGAGTTATGATTGCCACCATATCCCAAATAGTAAAGCTGTAAAGAATAACAATTCAGGAATATACCGCTACGCCATTTTTCTCGCTTCCATAAATTATCGGGATATTGAGGGTCTGATGCCATCCAGAAGCAGTTCAAATCACTCAGACGATCTCCATCCGACTCCACCACCACACATGCATCATATTCAATGGTCACTTTTCCACTCATCTTCTCTTTTCTCCAAAGAGTCAATCCCTTGGGAGATACTATCTCAGCGGTATCTCCCTGAAACGTCACTTTATAATCAGGCGATTCCGATTCAACCTTCCAGTATTTAGTAAACTGACGGGAATTTAAACCGGAAACCCTATTATCCTGTGCCTTTGACGTAAAGACAACTAATAGAAATAAAAACAGAAACAGATTTTTCATACGATGTTGTTTTGTTTTCATTTACTTTAAAAAGTCTTTTAACGGACAGTCCGTAGCTTTCAGCCCGTCAGCAATACTCCGGGCATTCATACGGGCACCTTTCAAAGAGGTATGGGTATGGTCATGATTGAAATACGTTCCTACTACACGCAAACCTTGATTGTATCCCATATCCTGGAGCTTGTCTCCTGATATTTTATTCAAATCTATAAAATAAGCCCCGGCCGCTTCTGCCGCTTCACGCGTCCATTTACCAAAAGAACTGGTATTGCGCTCTATCTCACCATTATCAAACTTATTGCGGGGTGTATGACTCAGGACAATAGGAACAGCTCCCTTTTCTTTTACATCCATAATAAACTTACGCAAATACCAGCCGAAAGAATAAACCACTTGATAGCTGCCGGTTTTCTCCATTTTGAAGACCTTGCTTTCATTTCCTGAACCGGGTAATTCCGCACGCGCTTTCCCTGTGTTTATGTCACCTGCATCATTATGTCCGAATTGTATCAAAACAAAATCTCCCGGCTGAAGTGCATGATAGATTTTATCCCAACGCCCTTCATCTAAATAAGTACGCGCACTGCGGCCCGCTTTCGCATGATTCTCTACAGAGATCCTTTCCGTGTCAAACAGTTCGTGAATAACACTTCCCCATCCCCACATACCCTTTTCATCTTTATCGGCATTTTTCACAGTACTGTCTCCCACCGTAAACAATACAGGATTCCCCTTTTTACGGGTAGCCCCCGTAACCGTATCTTTTTCTACCGGTTTCAAATAACGAGCCAGTTCCAACCCTTTATAATTACGGATTCCTTCGGCTGCTGATTCTGCATTGACACGTGCGCCAAAAGCACTTGTGTGAATGCGGTCCAGATAGAACATATACTTTACTTTTTCTTTGCCGAATTTCTCAAATTTGCGTGCCGAGATATCATTCAGATCAATAAAAGGAACTCTCGCTTTTTTAGCTACCTGCTTCGCCCATAATCCAAATGTCTGATTTACCCGGGTAATAATAGTGCTGTCTGCATCTTCCCAAGCGTTACGAGGAGTCAGAGACATCAAAACAGGATAAGCACCTTTTTTCTTCACATCATGAATAAAACGACGCATATATTCCCCATACGTATATACGGTCTCTTTTGCTCCTGTCTCTTTAATAGTCACATTCAGACTGTCTTTGCCAATTCCCGGAATAGAGGCACGGGCACGGCCACTATCGTACGGACCATTGTCATTATGTCCCAATTCTATGATAACCCAGTCACCTTTACGAACTCCTTTCAACACATCAGGCCACAACCGGTTATAAAAAGTACGGCTGCTGGTTCCTCCCAATGCGTGATTTTCAACGGTTATCTTATTTTCATCAAAATACTCGTGTTCAAAATATCCCCATCCCCATTGACCGTTATTTCCATTGCCCAAAGTACCGGTACGCATCGTTGAATTTCCAACAAGGAACAACACCGGATTATCCCCTTTCCGGCTGGAACCTGAAACAGGACGGGCGGAACGCGCCACATTCAAACTATCAAGTGTATTATCAACGACTTGATTCACATCCTTCATCGGAGCAGCTATTTTATTTTGAGCATGTGCTCCCAATCCTACTCCGGCAGCTAACAAAAAGCATAAACAAAGTTTGTTTCCTTTCATGACATTTATAGTGTTTTTCTTTTATTGCATTTCAAATTTCTCACAAAAATAAGATGAACGAACAAACCGGAGAATAGAAATTCATTCATTTTCCTGTTTATTCGTTCAACCAATAGTACATATATCCTAATCAGAGTAGCGACAAGGCTAGAAACTAGGGTGCGGCGGTTGGTTATACGCTACATTCTGCCAAGCTATCGCCAACCTGTACTGACGGTCATTCATCCATGTGGCACGTCTGTCCACAGCCGGTATGGTAGTAGAATAAATACGTAATTCCGTCTGGTCTTCGGAGGCCCAAATAACCTCTTCTCGCCAATCTCCTAAAATATCACCCGACAAACACGGATTACCTTTTGTTCCATTATTGGAAACAACTCCCTCGGCTTTCAATAATAAATCTGTACTTTCCGCATTCCAATTCCATTTACTGATGGAAACATGATCCAGTAATTCCGCTAAGGGATCAGCGTCCCAATAAATGGTAAAATTACAGGAGTCAGGCTTTCTATTACTGATTATTTCTCCGGTATCCCCTCTTCTCAAACCTCCTATATTGCACCAACACTCTGCTCCATCATAACGCGGATCAATATCAGCAGCTACTCCACGACCGGCATCTTGTCCCAAACCATCCTGCCAGATAATTTCTCCGGTCGCTCCATCAAACATAGCTACGGCAGGAGTACGCTTTACAATTTCATTATCGCCTTCATTTTCATGCACGCCAAAAACCTGCATACCTTGACGGGAAGGAATAAAACGTCCGGCATGTAAAGCATCCCCGTGACGCAAGCCCGTAGTAAACAGTCCTTTACCGTCATGGTCTACAGTCATAGCCCCCACACAGATTTCATCACAACCATCACCATCAAAATCCGCTACGGTCACACTATGATTTCCCATGCCCGAATAGGCCTCCCAACCCGGTGCCGCACTATCAAAAGTCCATGTATGTTTCAATGCCCCGTTTGTAAAAGTCCATGCAGCCACCACCGTCCGTCCGTACCATCCTCTTACCATGATAGGTGAAGGCGTTTTTCCATCCAGAAAAGCTACTCCAGCTGTAAAACGGTCTGAACGACCACCAGTATTGTCATTACCACAATTGCCACCTACACCTCCCCAACCATCCAAAGGATAACGGGTTGGAATATATTCTTTCGAATCCAGTTCTTTTCCGGTACGTCCCTCAAAAACCGTGAGGTATTCCGGGCCATTTACTATCTTACCATACGTAGGACTTTTTTTATCCCATGTCCTCCAGTCGGCTTGGGCATCTCCTATCCGATGTCCCAGCCCATCGACAGTACCATCTCCTGTCTTACAACAGATTTCCGCACATCCATCTCCATCAAAATCAAAGACCAGGAAATTAGTAGTGGCTGCTCCGGAACGTACATTCGGTCCCAAATCAATACGCCACAATCTTGTTCCATCCATTTTATATGCATCCAAATAGGTATTACCGGTAAAGCCACGTTGTGGCGGTCGCTTTGAATTAGAAGGAGACCATTTTAAAATAATCTCATACTCTCCATCACCATCCAGATCACCTACACTACAATCATTAGCTGTATAAGTGAATGATTCACCTGCTATTTCTCCGTCCTCCGGTTTACAAACAGGAATACTTAAATAAGGATTCCGTTTCTCTCCCTTCAAACGGGTCCAGGTAGCGACTTCCCCGGTAGTTGCTTTTAAAGTCCAACGATTATCCACCGTATAATCAACCGTACGGTCTAAAAAATCGGAAGTCCGATCTATCGGTTCTTTATTTAATTTTACCTCCGCACCTCCACCGGAACTACGGTATAAATCAAATTGTAATCCGGCTGCATCCTCCAAGGTCATGCGCCAGCTAAAATACATTCCTTCCTCTGTAGGAATTCCAATCAATCCTCTTGAAAGCTTTTCTCCACTATAAGGTTGGGAGAAAGCGAATATGCTTCCGACAAGCAGAAGCATATTCATCATAACCCAATGTTTCATCTAACAATTTATAAAACCTTAATACAAGCGGGGAGTTTCCCCGCCTATCTACTTAAAAAAGAAACTCCTGTCTATCAATCTTTACCTCTAAAAAATATCCACATCTCTATTGCCACAAATTCTCTTTAAACTCAATTTCAACAATGCGTAACTCGTGATTGGTTTTATCGCCATTTTTTGCCTTAAACAAATCCAATTCACCCGCAGCAGGCGCAGCAACCTCTACAATTTGTCCGAAACCGTCACCTTCCTTGCTGGCACCTTTCAAACGAATGGTTATCTCATTTGTCAATACAGGTTTTACATTCAGGTGGATATATCCCAAACTCTTTTCAGTCTCACCACTCCAAATCAGTTCATCACCTGCATATATTTCCAAAGGATAGCTACGCAAACGCCAACCGGTAAGTTTCATGCAAATTTCATCCACACGGGCCGCACGTTCCAAACTATAAGTTATCCATGCACTGTTCAGTCTGCCATCATTCTTCCATTCACTCAATTCATTATCATCGAAACTTTTTATCGCTTCATCCTGGTTGGCTCCGGCAACCGCCGATAAGATATTCACATCGACTTTCGTATCTTTGTAAGAAGGAGTCAACGGAGTTTCTCCACGGGTCAGCCTGCCCTCCAGTTCATCTCCCGGAATATAGTTACTCAAGCCATTCTTCACTTCAACCGGTGCGGAAGAAAAACTGATTTCGGCAGATTGCAATCCATCAGCCTTGGCTGTTATACGAACTGTTCCCGGAGTCGTAAAAGAGCGTATCAAAGCCCGGTTGATTCCACATTCTACAGGCAAATCTTTTGAAAGAATATAATTATCTTTGCCCTGTGCTATTCCACCACGCCATTCAGCCGGTCCCTCTACGTCAAAATGTATCAGATCATTAGCCAGCGGGCAACGTCTGCCATCTTTATCCATCACTTCCACTTGAAGCAATACCATATCAGCTCCATCCGCTTTCCAGCCTTTAGGACTTTGAATCACACTGAGTTTAATCTGTTCCGGCTTGCCTGCAGTCTGCAATTCAGCGCGACAACATTCTTTTCCATTCTTATCATACCCTACAGCTTCCAACTTGCCCGGAACAAATGCCACATCTTTGAAAGTATACAAGAAATGATAATCTCTTTGACCGTTTCCTAAAGATTTACCATTCAGGAACAATTCCACTTTTTCAGCACTGGATACCACATAAACAGGTTTAACCACATCTTCTTTATAGTTCCAATGACCAACGATATGAATACGGGGATTCTCTATATCCACCCATCCGTCCCACATCACCTGATGTGCATAGAAAGGATCTTTAGGGATACGCATGGCATCTGTCACACCACTACGACGATAATTCTCCACACCACGATAATGTGTATTCGTATCCGAGAAGATGATTTTCACACCTCCTGAGCTGACACGGTCACCTGTACCCGGGCGTTCACGCCAATAATCAAACCAACGAATCACATTCTCAATAGTAAAGGAATCCTGATTGTGATTATAAGCACGGGCATCCACCTTTTTCTGGACCTTATTAGTCATTGCAGAACGGAATGAATTATTTCCTTCCCCATTTTTATGATATGGATAAGAATATTCATCCCAATATTTGCGCAGACCTTCATCACGGCAGTATTCCATGGCCCACATCGGATGATGTTTGCTCTTATTGATATAAAGCATCTCGCCACCATATTCGGCTTCACGAATATCAAGCATTTCACGGGAACCGATGGCACGGCCTCCATGAGGGTCATACTTATCACGAATCGCTTTCATTTCTATCATGTGTTCACGACTGATTGATTCGTTTCCACATTCATAGAATAAAATACTCGGATTATTACGGTTGTAAATAATGGCATCACGCATCAATTCTGTACGTTGTTCCCATTGACGGCCTTCACGGTCCTTTTCTGCATCACCGGCCTGCATCGCCTGAATCAATCCGACACGGTCACACGATTCAATATCCTGCTTCCAAGGGGTGATATGCATCCAACGAACCAAATTGGCATTATCTTCCACCATCAGACCGTTGCTATAATCACTCAGCCATGCAGGAACACTCATACCGACTCCCGGCCATTCATTACTGGTACGCTGTGCAAAACCTTTCATCTGAATCACCCGGTCATTCAACCAAATCATTCCTTTGCCGAAACGAGTTTTACGGAAACCGGTACGGGTAGCCACTTCATCTACTTTTCTGCCATCCACCCATAAACTGGTTTTTACTGTGTACAAATATCCGTATCCCCAACTCCAGAAATGAAGTCCGTCTATTTCTGCCGAAGCTTCCAAAGTCGCAGTTTCACCCGGTTTTACTACCGTCTGAGTACCCTCAAAACTTTTTATGCTTTTCCCGTCACGATCAAACACTTCAACCTTATAAGCGACTTTCTTATCCCGATTATATTCATTTTTTATTTCAGACTCCGCATGAACCACAGCCTTACGAGACTTCACACGGATATCTTCCGCATAGATATAAACCCCGGTAGTTTTTAAATTACTATACAAGGGAAGTGTCTGATAAAGTTTATCAGTAACATGAAGCCATACATTCTTTGGTATACCTCCATAATTGGCGTTGAAATTACGGTCACTCCATTGATATTTGGTGCCGGTAGCACGTTCCTTATAATTCCAATTGTTATCAATACGGACCGCCATTACATTCTCTTGTCCATATTTAATATAAGGAGTCAAATCGAAACCTACAGCCATCGCACCATTTTCATGCAAGCCGATATATTCGCCATTGATATAAAAATCAGCTCCTTGACGGACCCCTTCAAATTCAACAAAGACTTTTTTGTTCTTGCTGCCGGCAGGCAGACGGAAATGTTTACGATACCACATCACAGTATCCGTCAATTGCTCTATACTCAAACGAAAAGCTTCATCTTCATTAAAAGGACGGGGTAATGTTACTTTCTTCCAATCCGTATCCTGGAAAACGTACCTCTTTGGCTTCCGGTATATCGCCAACATAAAGTAACCATTCAGAATTAAAATTGTATTTATCACGGACAGATGATGCTGCCGCAATCTGACTTATTCCTATAAAAGTCAATAAAAATAAAAGAATTTTGTTTCTCATAGCTATCTCAAATTGTTTGTTGCAAAACTAGCATAAAGTCCTCTTGCCTACCATAGAATAAGATACATTTATATAGAAATTCGTTCAAAACGAAATTTCAGGGTATTCATGTTGCGCATATTCACATATTACATTAATACTCAACATATTACACAAACACCCTGAAACATTTATTCTATAGGTTGCAACATCAGGACTATATAATTCATTGCTTCACCATAGCCGGAGTCAACGTTACAGGTCCCAATAGCCCTGAAGATTTTGGTTCCCAATCAGAAGCATCAAAGATACCATTTTTCACATTTTCCTTTTTTCTTGCAGACATATTTACATTATAGAAAATCTTCCAGTCCACTCCCTTCTTATCCATATAAGCAATTCGATTCGCCATAGAGTTGGCTACTCTGACAACTAACTCATCCTGTCCTTTGAATTTTTCAGCAGGGATATACAATTGATAAGGAGAGTCAATCACTGTACCGATATAATCTCCATTCAAATAGACAGATGCATTTTCCGCTACAGAGCCAAGATCCAATTTGATCACATCCGCTACAGGCACCTTATTTATAGTAGTCGTATAAACGGCTGTTCCAGAAAAAGCCTTATATTCATCCCCTACGAAATCAGTCCATGAGGCCAAGCTGTCCACTGTTATAGAAGCAGGAAGCTGAGGACCTCCTTGAACAAAAGAAACAGTCCAACTGCCGGAAACAGGATTTGGCTCACCTGCATTTTGATAATAAGCATAGGCATCTCCTGTAAAATGCTGACCGGAAGTTGATACAATGACAGTTTCACCCGGATTCAATTCCAGGTAAACATCTGTTTGCCCGTCATTGCGTTTCATAGCAGCCAAACCACTGGCACCAGTCATTGGATTGAAAATCGCCGCACTCCGAGCTTCTGTACGAAGTGGAATCCAATCCTCTATTTTACGGTCGCTACTATTTTCTATAAAGTAATATTTTCCCGTCGCACTATTTCTTCGGATACATTGCAGACCTGCCTGATACATTTTCTCAGCACCCACATTCGCCTCATTCATCAGAGCATTAATATCATCTGACAAACAAATCTTCCCCTTACCTACACGAGCACATTTAACAGCACCTTCAGCATGAAAGTCCAGAGCATCCAGCATTTCTTTAAAATGAGCCTGTTTCTCTTCCGAAAGAATCATTCCGGCCATATCTTGAGGAATTCCCTTATGAAACACAACGGTAGCACCTTCATCAGCCAAAGCCATCAGTTTTTCCATTGTTTCATAAGGAATATATTGCGCCGCCGAAACAAGAACGGTTTTATATGCGGCACCGGGCGTTACAATCATTTCTTTCTCAACATTAGTTTTAAGAAGTTGCTTGTCAGAAATCATATCCCACGCATAACCATTCTCTGTTAAAGTTACCGCACTTTCTCTGACCGAAGATTCCAACATATTACGATCCAATCCGCTAAAGTGTTGAAGGCTTCTGTTCCCTTGCTCAGACATCACATCGGCTATGTTATAGTATAAAAGAACATCATTATCAGGAGTGCCATCCTGTAAAAATGACTGCACACGAGTAACATACTGATTCAAATATTTAAAATCCTCCCAAAACGGATTGTTCGGATGAAAATGGACTGCCGCATAAAATAACCATCCCGGCCAGGGAGCCTCCTGCGGACTGAAACAAGTGCCATGATAAAAAATATGATTCACCCCGCCCAGAAAGAAAAGGTCAAGTGCTTTCTTTACATCTCCCAGATTCGATTGGAAATGTTCATCCAGCCAAGTCGCACTTTCCGAAGATGAGAGTTTCTTTCCTTCCGTATGGGCTACAGACGGAGCTGCTTTTATACTGACCAAATCACGCCCCTCTATTTCGGGCACATCACTCACTGCATACAAATCCAGAATATTGGCAGGAGAACCATGAGCCTGATTCCTTATACCCTTTCCTTGTTTTGCCGCCCAATGTTGCCAACGAATGGAATAATGATTTATCAATAAATCGTTTATGGTTTGTCTATAATCATACAACACCCTTGCATTCTTGTCCGGTGTATCCATACCTAACAATGCAGGTAAGTGCTGACGCAAGTCATATCCCCTATACTTTTGGAATTCGTCAAAAAAAGCAGGAGTCCAATTTGACTCGCCTCTTGCATCGTCCACTTCATAAGAGTCATTAAAATAATACCTCAGATAACTGATATCCTTTCCTTTAAAAGCCTCATCGAATTTACTGAGATAATGATCAATGGCCGAAGCTGAAAAATGATCTATCACATCACCTTCACCACCAGGCCCTGCACGTTCTACCATTTTTCCATGATGACCTTGGAACAGAGCGCAAATAGTCCAGTCACCTTGAGGAGCCGTCCAGTCCAATGTACCATCCGGCTTTATTTTTGAAGTCAAGTCGAGACATTCACCTTTATCACTATTAGCGGTCACTATAATCAAAGGCAGTTCCTTTTTATATCGTACCTGATCCAATGCCAATGTCTGTAAATCAGCATTCGCACTGACTGGTTCTTTCAAATCCGCCAGTTTTACCGGAGTATGCCCTGCCAATCTGACAAAGCCTTCTTCCTTATACCGGACAGGTTCACCTAATTGTTCGCCTTCTTTCAATTGATAAGTTTTATAACCCACCGTCTTGCACGCATCTTCGGGAGTAACCCAAGGTCCTCCAAACGGCCATCCCGAAGCATTAGCCAAATCAATTCCTAACCCCAACTGCTTCGCTTCCTGCAAAGTATACAGAAACAAATCAACCCATTCCGGAGAAAGAAAATCTTTAAAGCGATCCTCATAACCATGTATTCCATAAATAGGAGTGATCTCCAATCCACCCAGATTTGCCTCCTGGTACTTACGCATAACCGTATCCAAGTCAGTAGTCCTGACCGCATTGCCTTCCCACCACCATCGCGTCCAAGGCTTGGTCTCGTTAGTCACTTGCGGCCATTCAATCTTATGATTCTGTGTACAAGCCAAACAGCCACAAACTGCAAAAAGTACATAACAGAACTTACTGCATTTCTTTAAAAATAAGGATTGCTTCATAAATCTTACTTGTTTAAAAATGGAAACGGGCATTTTCAACACGTTGACCACCTATCATATTCTTTAATTTTTTTGCCACATCAGGATATTGTTTTATCACATTGGAAGTTTCCGCCGGATCTGTATAAATATTATACAATTCTTCATAAGTTTTAGACGGATCACTAACTTCCAGTCTCACCAACTTCCAACCATCAGGTGTCATAATAGATTGCTTTCCTCCAAATTCAAAGAACTCATAATAAATACAATCATGCTCCTTCTGAATACCTTTTCCCGTAAGAGTAGGCAAATAAGATATACCATCAATATTTTGAGGTATATCCGCCTGCACCAATTCACCTATAGTAGGCAAAAAATCCCAAAATGCAGAAATATGATTGGTAACTACCCCTTGTGGAATAACTCCCGGCCATTGAATGACGAACGGAGTACGGATACCTCCTTCATATAAATCTCTTTTCTGACCTCTGAACGGACCATTACTGTCAAAATAAGATGGATCGTGCCCTCCCTCCGAATGGACTCCATTATCGGAAGTAAAAACAATGATCGTATGATCATACAAACCTTTCTCTTTCAACTCTTTAATAATCAAGCCCACACTTTTATCCAAATAAGTAACCATCGCCGCATACGCCGCACGCGGATTTTGCTGCGATTTATAACCGTCTCTGCTTCCTCCAAAAGGAGTTTCACAAAATTCCCCCTCATACTCCGTCATCGCTTCCCCCATTATATCAAGATCCGCATGAGGTATGGTTGGTGAAAAATAAAGAAAGAAAGGTTTCTGCGCATTTTCATCAATAAAATTCAAAGCCTTTTCCAACATCAAGTCATGCGAATAATATTTCCCATCCAGCATAATCTTCTGCTCATTCTCATGCAAAAACTCAGGGTAATAACTATGAGCAAAACGTTGCCCCAGATAACCGTAGAAATAATCAAAACCATGTTTGCCGGGCATACCTTCCGTACCCGGTCCTCCCATTCCCCATTTGCCTACACATCCGGTAACATAATTCTTTGTTTTAAAAATATCGGCTACGGTAACTTCACCGGCAGGAAGCGGAGTTTCATATAACAATCCATCCGAACCTGCCACTTTTGCATTTCCTCTGATTGCGGCATGTCCCATATGCTTTCCTGTAATCAGAGCACAACGGGACGGAGCACTGACCGTAGAACCGGAATAATGCTGCATAAACTTCATCCCGTTCTGAGCTATCCCATCAATATTCGGTGTCTTAATCTGACGCTGACCATAGCATCCCAAATCACCTATTCCCAAATCATCCGCCATAATATAAATAACATTGGGCGATTTCTCTGCCGTTGTAGTCTGGGCCATCGTAAGCCCTGAAGACAACAAAGCTGCGGAAAATAATATCTTACGTGTATTTTTCATATCCAACCTTACTTTATTTAAAGGATGAAATATCCACCATCATTAAATTCAATCTTTTTCCATTTGTAAAATGTCCGGATTGGAAAAGAACTTTCGTACCATCCGGACTAAAGCTGGGATGTGCATGATCTGGTTTCATCTTGGTATCCGACGCCAACCAATGACGCTCCCCGGTCTGTACATTAACCAACCATACATTTCCTCCAAAAGTATCTCCGGCAGCCCATTTATTATCACGGCTGGCATTACAATGCCAGAAACCTCTTCCTACCAATTGGCCGTCAATCGCTTGGCGGTCTTTTTCTAATTCCACCTGCCCTATCAACTCTACATCATCCGTACGCAAATTGATACGCACAATACCACTCGCCTGTTTGCGAAGGCGCGGCTGAAATCCTAAGATATTGAAATATACAAAATCTTTGGTTGCAAAAGTTTCATGAGTCACCCAATCTAGCGGAGTTTCTTTATATAAAGGTTTAAAGACTGTTCCATCTGCCGTGCAAAACCACATACGCTGATGGGCATCGCCACCGGTTTCGTTACAAAAAACAATTTCACCCGGAGTAAAACGGCTGGCTTGTATGTGTCCTGTTTTAAACTCCGTATCAATAACCTTAGTTACTTCTCCTGTAATGAGATTCATTTTACGAATTCCGCAAAGAGTTGGCTTTATCTTTACCGGCTGGTTACTTTCAGGCAGGAAAGCGTTTTTCATCATACGTTCCTTTTCCTCTTCCGTACCCTCACGCTCAACAGTTATGTAGGCATAATCATCATTACAATCCACAGCATATCCTCCCGGACGTCCCATCTCAGTGGGGAAAGTTCCTATGAAAGTTTCATAAGCGGATGGTTTACCTACTTTTCCTTGTTTTACATCGGCAAAGAATTTATTCAAGTCCATTACATACATGTTCCAGTTTTCTTTTTCTTTCCGGCTGACAAACATACGATTCGTTTTATTAGCCAAAAAAGCACTGCCCAAGTTCGGTCCTTCCGTAGCTTGAATAATCTTACCGGTGGCCATTTCAATAAAGTAAATCTGTGTAGGAGTCCATTTACGTTTTTCTCCGTTAGGAAGCGTACTTTCCACCTCTTTGTCATTTCCACGGCTGGAAGACCTGAACAATAAGTATTTGCCATCAGCCGTCCACATGGGATCAGTCTGATAAAGAAAACGGTCATTCTTCATCGTGTCGGTCAACATAGTGATAGTATTGCCGGTCGCACTATCTACATAAGTCCGCATTTCCGATGCAGTGCAGTTTCCAAACTGAGCCAATGCGGCTTTACTAAAAGCTAAAAATAATGTAATAGCTAAAAAAGTCTTTCTCATAGCATGTCATTTTTTATCTGATACTACAAATTTATGCATGAGAGAAATTATATCAAATAGAATTTTATCCATTTATATGGTTAATTGTTCACTTTTTAGTTAACTCATAAAAAAAAGTAAGGTAACACCGACAATGCCACCTTACTTTTTTAACGAGTTAATCAAATTTCCTAATTAATCTCATTTCCAAGAACATATTGATATTATCAATTTAATTAATATCCATAATTCTGATAAGCTTTTTTTGCAGCTTCATCCAACAACACACCATTTTCATCTGTCAGCAACTCTATGAAAGTTCTAGAGAATGGTTTCAATGTCATATAATTCTGGAAATTGCCTTTAGCATTTCCTGTTTGACCATTACCACCATTCACATTATCAGAAACATCCCATGAACCTACCGGATAAGTGTTATTAGCCGAATTTGCTCCCATTTGGTTATGCCACTGAATACGCTGAGCTTGAACACCTGCATGGTGAATCACTCCATAGTAGATAAATTCTTCATTGAACTCTCTCGCATATTCATTATATATAAATTCCAGAAAACGTTTTTCCGGAGTATCAGCAACAGGAGTATAATTTTCTAATTTTGATTTTTCGGAAGTTCCATCCCAATATGAAGCATCGACCTTTATTGCATCATAACTATTATTATCTACTTCATACGGCCATTGTTGTGACTCGTTACTTAAATTTTCATGTCCAGGATATAAACGTGCAAGTACTTCATTACGAGTTTCACCAGGTTTAAAGGCTGCACGTCTGCGTAATACATTAATATCTTCAATTGCTTTACCGTATTCTCCCTTACGTCCATAAGCCTCAGCACGCACCAAGTACATTTCAGCAGAACGCATAACCGGAATATCCCGACCTCCACTTTCACTATCCAAAGCACCACGATTAGGATCATCATACTTCATATTTGTAACCTTACCTGTTTTAGAAGTATTCTCCAATCCATAGAAAATTTTACTATCGGCAAACGAATAATCATCATTACCAACAATTTGTGGGCGATAATAATACTTATTGCCATCTTTCACCCATCTGGCAAATACAGGATATGGCTGAGCATTAATAACCTCCACATCAATAGCGGTTTCTTTTGTATTCTCAATCATAGCACGTGAGATATCTCCTGTTCCCATTTTATGTTCTCCCGCCACAGCTTTACGACCTCCCCAAGAAGGACGATTATAAGTAGGCAAAATATGTTCATTGAAATAAGCTGCTTGTTCCTCATTCCAAACATACGTTTTATTTCTTTCATCATTGTAAGCATAATAATCTCCATTTGCACTGGGAGTAGAAGCCCCCGAAGTGTTTATGCCTGTCACATATTCCAAACGGAAAGTTTTTTGATAACGAGAGTCATTTAGTTTATCTGTAAATACATCTATACCAAAATCATCATTACAAAAACCTTGATTTGACTTACCGCCATATTCCCACAAACGACTAGGAATACCATACTTGTCACCTGCATAATCACCGACAAAGAAAGTCAAAGCACGTACACCGTAACGATAGTTATCACCACTTTCTGAAAATACTGCGTTCAAAACATTCTCTGTTGTCTTTTCATTCGAGAAATCACCTAGGTCATGGCGGAACAATTCATGATAATCATCTACCAACGGATGAGCATTAATCACCATATTAGCATAATAAATACAAGAATCCAAATCCGCAGCCCCCTCACCTTTATAAAGCATACCCAAATATGACTTTTCATTGCCATTATCTATCGTTCCATCAGCTCTACGACCATATTCAGGAGTACCATACTCTTTACCTTGATAACGATTCAAATAAATCTTAGCCAATAAATGAGCCGCTGCATATTTTGTTGCACGTCCATATTCAGCTTCACTATATTGCTCTGGCAAATGCTCCACCGCATAACGCAAATCACCAATCAGTTCCTTGAACATGACAGATGCAGGAGTACGCGTATATTGATAATTTGAAGGCAAAGAAGTACTACTTTCCGTTGAAAAATAGACATCACCAAAAACTGTATTCAGCAAATAATACACGTAAGCACGATTAAATAACACCTCAGACAAACGTGCTGCTGCAAAAGAAGGGTCAGAAGCATATTTTCCTAAAGCATCCCCTGAACGAATAGCAGTAATAGCCTTATTACAATTATCGATAATCGGATAGCCATTGATCAAAAATCCAGCCTGCTGCTTTGACTGAAATCCCATAAACTGATTAGCCTGATTTCCTATGAGCCCCGAAGGAGACCACTCAGATATTGCAAACTTATTCAATGACGTCGCACCACTTTTCATAGCACAGTCATGACCTGTTTCCAACATATGCAGACCTTCAGTGTACAACAAAGGAAAACGAACCGAATTATATGAACTCACAATCAATTGATCCAAACCTATTTCAGTATTCAAATAGTCCTGTGTTATGGAAGATACCATTTTTTCTTCCAAGAAACTATCAGAACAACTTGCCAATGCAAGTGCAAATGTACCAGCTAATATATATTTTTTCATTTTCTTCATATTATAAAATCAATACTATCAATTAGAAGCCCAATCTTACTCCCAAAACAAGACTGCGAGTAATACAAGTATTATTAGTTTGTCCACCAATATGATTACCTGCATCCCAACCAGTCAAATCATCCGGATTAATACCAGCTTTAACCAATTCTCCACCAAAAAGGAACGGATTCAATACCTGAGCATATACCTGTGCACTGCTTGCACCACACTTCTTCAACCAACTTTGAGGAACTGTATAAGACAAAGCTATATTCTTTATAAGAACCATATTTCCTTTTGTATAATTTCTTACATAGTCATATTTAGTTTCACGAGTTGCTGTAGTAGGCTGAGCAAACTTTGCATCTGTATTAGTTGGTGACCATGTATCTTTTTCAATTCGACGACCAATAGTCTGGGTCAGACCATAATAAGTATTACCAAATCGAAAATAAGTAAAGAAGCTCAAATTCCAGTTCTTATAGGTAAATGAATTATTGATACCGCCTGTCCATTTAGGAGATTTATTATAAATTTTCTTATCATTATCATCAAATTTACCAAATCCATTATCCATATAGGAAACAACTTCACCTGTTTTATTACCTGCAGCATCTTTTATTTCTACAGTCTTTGATCCTTCTGTACCTTGTGGAACTTCAACTAATGGTTGATCCACAATCTTATATTGTCCAGGAAGGAAAGTCAATCCCAAAGAACGATAAACATCCATCAAATGATTATCCTCCTGAGTATTTTGCCAAATGCGGTCATACTGGAAATCATAAAAACTATTCAAAGGCTCACCCACCATCCAAGGACCTGTTGAATCATACGTAGCACCACCGGCCAATTCTTTAATTTTTTCATTATTCAAAGAGAAAGTCCAATCCGTTTGCCATGTGAAGTCTTTTGTTTTAACATTTACAGTTGACAACGAAACTTCAAAACCTCTATTTTCTGTCTTACCTACATTATTCAAGATTTGTGCATAACCGGTAATTACCGGAATCGACTGATTCATCAGCAAATCAGAAGTCTTAGCAATATAATATTCAACACTACCACTAATACGATTCTCCAAGACTCCAAAATCAACACCAACATTTAAAGATGAAGTTTTTTCCCAACCTAAAGAATAGTTAGGCATAATATTAGTCTTTGTACCAATAGTATTCGACGAAACATTGCCCACTCCAAATGGGATGCTAGCATAGGTAGAAGTAACAGAACCTGCTGTTTGATAAGGATTAACAGCAGAGTTACCTGTAACACCATATCCTACACGAAGTTTTAATTGGTTAATCCAATTAATTTGCTGTATCCATTTCTCTTGTTCCATACGCCATGCCAATGCAGCAGAAGGAAAGAAATCCCATTTGTTTCCAGCAGCCAACATAGAAGCGCCATCAAATCGTCCGGTAACAGTCAACAAATATTTATCCATCAATCCATAATTCACACGTGCCATATAAGAAGCTCTTGACCAAGTAGAAAAATTGGAGCCTGGAGCATATTTTGCATTATTCGATGCACCAATATTATACCACAAAGAAGAAGGAAATGTGATTTCATATCCACGCATGTTCAACCCTTCAGTACGATAACGTTCAGCTGATTGCAACAAAGTAATATTTACCGAATGAATATCTTTTATTGTTTTATTGATATACAGCAAGTTTTCCAATGTCCATGACAACTTCTGACTGTGCTCATTATTGGCTACATTAGGAGCCATTGCAGGATTTTTAAAAGGATTAGTATATCCCTCACCATAATAACTACCCACACGGGAGTTACGATATTGAGCGCCTAAATTCGTACGCCATTTTACACCTTTCAAAGGTTCCCAAAATTGTCCAAAATCCAATTCTGCATAAGAAGAGAAGTTCACGCCATAATAACGTGTTTCATTCCAAGCATCATCTATATTTCTCAAAGGATTATGATAAGCCTGATCATCGGCACTTGCAACCTCCAGTATAGAACCATCTTCATTATAAGCCGGTACCCATGGCATCATACCCATAGCCAAACCATAAGAGTCTTTTGCTCCTGTATTACTTGTATTACTTACAATACCATAATTTTTAATAGAATGAGTAGCATTCAATCCCATTCCCACTTTCAACCATTTAGTCGGAATAATTTCACCGTTTATATTGGCTGTATAACGTTTGAAATCTTGGTCTTTCATAGGTACTTTCTGATCCAAATATCCCAATGATACATACAATTTGGAAGTTTCCGTTCCTGCTGAAAGAGAAATCTGATGATTATGAGTAAATGCTGTACGTGTCACCAATTCGCCCCAATCAGTTGTTTCTAATTGTGAAGGATCATAAGAATAAGTTCCATCAGCATTTTGCTGATATACTTTTTCCAATCGTTTATCCATATATGACATATTGTTGGGATTCAGCCATAAAGCTTTATCACGCTCAGGATCAGGGTTGTCACCATATCTACCATTATAAGTACCACCCGTAATAGCTGACTGACGATTATAATCCAACAATTGACCAGAATTCATATAATCAGTTGTTGAATCCAAGAAACCAAAACTAAATGAGCCATCATAATTAATAGTAGTTCTACCCGTTTTACCTTTTTTGGTTGTCACCAAGATAACACCATTAGCACCACGAGAGCCATAAATAGCGGTAGCAGAAGCATCTTTCAAAATTTCCATAGATTCAATATCACTCGGATTAACATCAGCAATCGAACCTGCTGACATAGGTATTCCGTCAATAACATATAAAGGATTATTATCCGCAGTTAAAGAACGATTACCACGAATACGAATATCGCCCAACTCACCAGGACGATTATTAGACGTAATATCCACACCTGTCACACGTCCTTGCATAGCCTGCAAAGCATTTTGAACAGGACGATCCTCTATAACCTTACTCGTAACACGTGCCATAGCACCAGTCACATCACTTTTTTTCTGAACACCATAACCAACCACTACCACTTCATCCAGTGTTTCGGTATCCTCCTCCAAGATTATTTTAACGGTAGATTGTCCTTTCACTTGGATATCTACGGTCTTGTACCCCACAAAACTTACTTGGATCGTTCCATTATCAGGAACATTCTGAAGTGTGAACTTACCATCAAAGTCGGTAATTGTACCATTGGTAGTACCTTTCACCACCACACTGGCACCGATTACAGACTCACCTGTTTTGTCAAGGACAGTACCCGAAACGGTTTTGCTCTGTGCAAAGGCCCCTACAGCCAATACGGATAACAAAGCAACGAAGAAAAGCCGCTGGAACTTCTCCAAACGACGTAACAGACTTGAATTCTTTCTGTCTTTCATACTTTAATTATTAAGTTAAACAAAAGTTAGAAAGCAGTTTTTAAATTATAGTTATTATATTGATAAACAGTGAGTTATGTTTTATTAAAGACTCATGCTTTGAATAAAAATTAGATTTATGTTTTCTTTTAATCAAACATCTTCTCAATCTATATTCTTATTAATCAAGTATATATAAATTAATATTCTCATACTATTATTATTAATGGCATATTTTATTTCCTTTTTATTGTATTCAATATCGTGACTTATCTAAGTCAATATCATTCAAAATAAACAACACATACTACTTTTTTGATAAAAACTTGCTATGGATTTTAAAATCATCTATAACAGATGATTGACGATAATTTGACATTACATCGAATTCTTTTAAATAACTTTTAAAGCATAGGAAAGATAGGATACGACCCTTAAAAATATTTTTATTTTTCAAGTATGAATATACAAAATGACAGCGGAAATAAAAAACTAAAAACTTTATGATGACTCTTTACTATAGTTCTTATTTTAAAATAGAATACCCTTTATAAAAATAGGGAGAATTTTAGTCCAAACAATGATCTGACATGATTGAGAACTAAGACTCAATTATTAGATTTGTATGCTTAGTCAACAGATGTTTGATGCTTGTTGGAAATTTAAAGAGTGTATAAATCTATAAAAAAGAAGAATATTTTCCGTATTACCATGTTATTGACTGAACGTCTTGACATATTCCCATATGTACTTTGGGTATCTTTAATAATAATAAAACCTGCACATTCCTGCATAATCCCAATAATGGTCTTTATTAGATGAATGATGTCTAAGAACTTCAACCTAGAAACTATTAACTTTATAAAAGATGTGACTTAAAAAAATACTAATATATGGATTGCTCAAATTGTTTTCAATTGAAAAATCCATATATCAGTATTTCATTTCCCAAGTTTTGCATCATATTTTTCTTGATTAACTAAGCCCCTACTGTTTTCATTGGTAAAACTTACGCAAATTCAATGACAATACTTCAGCAATTTTTTACCAAAGTATTGTCAACATTAGCGTCACGTCAAATTGAAGCAAATTAATCATTAATAAAAAATAACCTTAAAAGAATTAATGACTATTTTATAAAAACAAGTTCACCAATCTTATTATCAACAGAAAAAGTAATAAAGTAACATTGTTCCCTAATATCTAATATTTCAAGTCCAGTTAATTTTATTTTAACAGGAGCTTCCCCTTTTTTTAAAGTAGTTAAAAAAGCATTTAACTTCTTCCCCATTGTAGAATCTCCCTCCCATTCTAATACATATTGAATCTGTTCCACACAAGAAGTAACAGCAACCTTATTCCCAAAAACTGTCAATCCCCAACCGTTAGGTTCATCTAGAGCAATACTATTTGTCCAAACAAACCTTGGTTTATCTGAATCCAGTATTTTAGAGATAATAATAATATTAAGAAGTGCTGTTTGACCGTTCTCATCAGTAACAGTTAAAGTTACACAACCTGTCAATAATGCACGGATATTTATCTCATTATTTTCTATCTGTGCAACAGCTAATTTCTCATCTGATAAAGAAATCTGATAATTTCCACTTCCACCAATTATTTTCACAGTAACTGTCTCTCCTTCTTTTATCTGAATTTTAGTTTGTTCAAGAGATAACTCAGATATACTCTCCACCTCTTCCTTGCAAGAGGTTAACACATTAGTACCTATTCCTAAAAATAAAAGATAGAAAAACAGATTGTTAAAAAAGTTTCTCATAGCATGAATATTTATCATTTATTAATAATAAGAGTTGTAACCGCTCCATTTTCACTTATTGCTTTCAAATTTAATTCACCACTCATTGAAGTCAAATCCACAATTCCATTCTCTATACTTACTTCTTCTCCATTAACGTAAAATTTATTAAAAGATTTAGAGTCTTCACCAACAATACGAGCCACTCCGTTTTCCAATACAATAGCAGGTTCTTGTATCCAACTATAATCAACAGCCTCTTCATTTATAAAGCAGCCCATACCAGAAAAACGAAAATTTGCATGATTTGTCAAGCGTAAAAAATTTATATCAGGAAGACTTCCGTCAGATTTACGAGATCCCATTAATTCTTGTTCATTCAAACTTTCAAAATCAGACTCTGATAAATTCAAATCATTTGGTGCAAATGAATTGTTTTTAATTTCAGAAAGGGTATTATCTACATTAATTAAATGTTGTGGAAAACCTCCCGAATTACGAGGACTTAATGATAAGTTATTTTTAATAATATGTCCATATCCAGGTACATCAACAGCCTCATTTGACGATTTTCGATTCAACATATTATAATTACTTGGATTTTTATAAGCCGTATTGTTTTCGAAAATCAATCCTCCAAGATGATGATTAGAATAGAATCCTTGCTGACGATTATAATATGCTAAACAATAACGCACTGTATGTTGCGGTATCGGATTTGGAACCTTTTTTATGTCTCCCATACCATATCCACCAGATTTAAAACCAGCTCCATTTCCACCAGAAGATTCTATAGAATGGGGCTTATACCCATTACGAAATGACCAACAATACTCTATAATATATGAAGCATAACAATTAATCAAATCAAAACCATCATCTCCATTGTTCCAAGCCCGACAACCTCTAAATATATTTCCAGTACTAGTTTCCTTATTTGCATGCCCTCCAAATCCATCTACATTTCCAGAATCACCTTCAGAATATCCATCATAATTATCATGAGCGTCACAATTCAAAACTAAATTATTCATACCTTACCAAATAAAAGCCAATTGCCATACCATCATGTACATCTATATTTTCCAATATATTATTATTTCCTCCCTCAATACGAAAAACTTCAGACTGAGTATGACCTTTAATTGCTACTTGAGTGCCTACAACTTCAAAATTCTTGAATCTCCAATAGCTACCAGCAATATAGAATACGGCAACACGACGATCTGTAAGTTTGATTTGCTCCATATTAAGTACCGGACGCTCATTCTTATATCCAATAACACAAATTGGACTTGATGGACTGCCCTTTTGTTTAATATCAAACACTTTAGCATAAGTTTTATTTCCACTTTTATCCATTATCCAATCTTCAGTAACATTATATTCTCCTCCACGCAGATATATATTATCACCAGGTTGAACCAACTTTAGAGCTTTAGACAAGGTTGCAAAAGGTTTTTCAATGCTACCTACATTCATGTCATTTCCATCAGTTGCCACATAATAATCTGTTGCATAAACAGAAACAGACATTCCACATGCACACACCAATCCGGCGCACAATTTCCTTACAAATGATTTCATACTACAAAATTTTAATTATAAAATATAAGGTTACAATCCGATTTGTTAAAGCGTATTGAATTCAAAATAATACCAATGTTGGCATTGTTCTTTCAAGCAAATTAGAAAAAAATAGTCAACAGTTTTATTAAAAATAAGCAAACAAAGTCTTATTTTTTCCGATTATATTATTAACTATTAGATTAAACAAAGAAAATATAAAAAGGCTCTTTTATAAAAGCACTACTTCGGTAAATTTTCACCGGGATGTTAAAAAAGTTAAACATAGAGCAGACTGAAACTAGCTCAATAAACATATAAGAGATCATTGAAAAATTGTCAAAAACAGATGGTTAGGCAATAAGAATTGTAGATAAAAAAGTAACTAAATAGCTGATAACAAAGAAGAAAAAATTACGTAATTCGTTGTTTTTTTTATAATTTAACAGAACCAGATTCCAATTGGATTTGCTTTAAAGACAACAAACAACATGCTGGAATCACCAACTGTCAGTCAACAGACTTCAGAAAGCTGGATTTTCACTTCAATGCATCGCTCGTTGCCATCAACTTGGTCAAAGCGATATGTAAGAAACCCGAAATAACATATTCCATTCCTCTTGCAAGTCAGTTATACACAATGCTTATATACTTGAACGATTTATTTGCATATTTGAAATTAACTTAGGCACACAAGTTATTGACAAACTTTTCAAAGAACTCATTTTTTTACTGCCAAAGCTGCTTAGACTTGGCTAATTTTTAACGAACTATCACAATGAAGAATCCAATGTTTTAAGGAAGCATAAAATCTTTCAAAGCCATTTTACAATGTATTTGTTCTTGCCCGGAAACGGTTTCTGAATTCAAATATACATCGATAAGATCGTCATCATTCATACCTTTATCTTGAAATTTATAATAAATTTCTCCAGGCATTTCAAGACTTATAAACGAAGAAATTGAGTTATTACTACTTTGTATACTATTATTAAAATACAAATTTAAATTTAACTTATTATTAGAAGTTTCTATATCCTTTTCGCCATCATAGTATAATAAAAAGAAAACCGGCTTATATAAATCATACTCAAAAGTTGGAACAATATTCATATAACCATTTTTTATATAGAATGCTCCGGCCGTTTTATCTAATGAATAAATACTCTTATTTTTTAGATGGATAGAGTCTTGGCCGGATATTTGATACTCTTCACTTAAAGTGTCAACATGAACTGTAAAAGTAGGAATCTGTTGGTTCATTCCATTCGTACTGTTTAATATAACATCATAAGTTTTTCCGTCCTCCAATTGAGTTGTATTTTCATTTTCATCCAATAAGTTAAAACTAACTATGGCACGTTGTACTTCTTTTTAACCAAGGTATACGATTAAGACTTTCTTCTGTTGGAACTAAAATTGCACCAAAATCCGTGTATAACTTGTAGCCACGAATATTGTCTCCACCAACCGTAACATATACACCATTAAATTTAGACCATTGCGCATCATCGTCATTACTGAGACAAGAACAAAATAGCCCGATACAAACTACAAAGAAAAAGAGAATATAAAATCTAGATTGTTTCATGACATTTCTATAAATTATAATTTAAAGGTAAAAGAGGATGCTTTATACATATTGATGCATCCTCTTATTGTATATTTATTCTATTACCATCCTGCGTTTTGAGACAAATTAGGGTTTTTCATACGTTCCGATTGTGGAATTGGGAAAAGATACATTTTATCATCCCAAACACGATTGACAACATTTCGTTTATAAGTGATAGTACCATCCTCATTTTTTGTAAGTTTCATTTCTATGATGCTCTTTAATTTATCACCATCTTTCCATCTTCTCAGATCATAAAAACGATGTCCCTCAAAAGCCAATTCTACCATGCGCTCATTCTGATATTTATTCCAAAAGGCATCTGCCGACAAACCTGTTGGAAATTCCGGCATTTTAACATCAGTACGATTACGTATGATATTTACCGCTTCACAAGCTGTCATTCCGAATTCACCAGCATTATCAGCAGAACCCGTATATTGGAATATGGCTTCTGCATAGTTTAAGTAAAATTCTCCTAAACGATAAGTGATCCATGAATGGCGGCTGGTTTTTGTTGTACTATTAGCACTCAGATCAATGGCTGAATCCAAATATTTTTTCAAATAATATCCGGTAGGGGTTGCACCTGAAAGAGGTTCAGCATTCAAACCTCCATAAAAAGTTTCAATAGGATTGGCATTCTTTGACGGCCATTTTGTATCTCCATTCTTTACAATAGTCATATCGAAACGTGGATCACGTCCGGCATATGGATTAGAAGCGTCATAACCACTTCCTGTTTCATTCCACATTTTTCCAGTAGCTTTCATTTCATAGGCGTCAACCATATTTTGTGTTGGGCAATTACCGGAGTTTCCACCTGGCACTCCCATCGGAAAATTATATTCTTCCAATGTGCTGATGTTACCATTATATCGACGAACAAAAATCATTTCATTATTTGACCAGTTGTTAGGTCCCCACAATTCTGAATATTTACTTAATTTAAAACCATTAGCTGTACAAGTTTCAATTACCTCTTTATTAGCTTCAGCCGCTCTACGCCACAAATCTTTGTTATTTTCCGGATTAAATAATGGACTGGCAGCATATAAAGCAGCACGTGCTTTTAATGCCAAAGCTGCATAACAAGTAACACGACCGTTCTCTGCTGGGGCAATTCCGTCCAATCCAAGTTTTGTATAGTCTGCAGGTAATTCTGTAGATAATTTGTCACATTCTGCTATAATGGCGTTAAAAATTTCCTGTGCAGGGGTGCGTGTCAGACTGTTTACTTGATCTGTAGTTACCATTTCTGTAAAATATGGAACATCTCCATAAGCACGTACTAAATTAAAATAAAAATATGCACGCAAAAAACGAGCTTCCTTGAAACTGTTGGTATAACGGAACATTTGTGCACGATAGTCATCATTCAATTTTAGCTCATCAAATGTCAATCCTTGAAATTCAGCCAGATACTGATTACATATCTGAATTGCTTTATAGCTACTAGACCAGATGTTAGACATTGGATTAGCCGGACTCCAAGATCCGTTTACAAAATCACATATATCATTGTTTGTATAAGCATATTCAGCTTCATCACAAGCAGATGCCAGCATTCCACCTTTATATGTTTGGCCAAAGTCATAGTCTAATATGGAATAAACATTGGTAATCATACCAATTACATTTTCATAACTTTCATCTATATAGTCTTTTCCGTAATTGGCATATTCGTGATAATCCAGATTACATGCAGCCAAAGTTACCATACATGCTATTCCGCTCACTATTTTTTTGATTTTCATAATCATGTTTTTAATTTAAGTTCAACAATTAAAAGCCGATAGTTAATCCAGCCACTACACTACGAGTTAAAGGATAAGTCGCTCCATAAACTTCGGGATCGGCAATATTAATCTTATCAAAGCACAAAAGATCAACACCTCTCACATAAATCTTTGCATTGCTCAATATCTTGCTTTTCTTTACCCATATTTGTGGAAACTTGTAATACAACTCTATTGAACGAAGTTTCAAAAATGAGCGGTCTGCCAACCACAAAGTATTAGTTTGATAATTGTTCTCATTACTTTGAGAACTCAAACGAGGATATTTAGCATCTTGATTTTCTGGAGTCCACCGGTTATCATAATATTCCTGTGAAATCGTTGTATTATTTATTAACGGCCAGTATAAACTCTTCGTATTTAATACAGCAGAATATCTTCCTGTCCCTTGGAACATAGCATCAAAGCCTAACCCTTTCCATTCTGCTCCCAAATTGAATGAATAGTAAATTTCAGGAGCAGTAGTACTATGTCCTATAGCAACTTTATCATTCGCATCAATAATATTGTCACCATTGACATCCTTATATTTTATATCACCAGGTTTTACATCACCAAATGACTGCTTAGGACTATTCTCAATGTCAGCTTGATCTTTAAAATATCCGATAACTTCCATACCATAAGTTTGCTTCAGAGGGTTACCTGTAGTTATAAGATTGTCATACATACGCGGTTCTTCCATTTGCTCGATAATCTCATTTTTGGCTAAAGCAAAATTGGCTCCTATATTTAAAGTAATGTCAGCAATTTTTTTACGATAATTAGCACCAATTTCAACTCCCCAACTATCGACAATACCACCATTCTCATAAGGAGCAGTAAATCCTAAGACACTTGAATAATGACCGCTTGAAGACACCCAAATATCTGAACGTCTTTCATAATAAGCATCAAAAGATACATCCAACCCATTGAACATACTGGCATCTAAACCAAAATTATATTTATATGCTTTTTCATGAGTAGAATTCAAAGAAGCCAAACGACCTAATGACCAACTTTGCGTTCCTACAGAATAATTTGTATCAAATGGATAATAACCACCGCCACCATATGTTTGTTCCCAATAGTTAGTAACCTCACTGTCATCATCCAACGGAAGACGGTCGGTATTAATGACACCAAACGAAGCCCTCAGTTTCATAAAATTAATCCAAGAAAGATCTTTCATGAAATTTTCTTTTGACATGACCCAAGCTAAGCCAACAGTGGGAGATATAGACCATTGGTGTCCTGGTGCCAATTTATTAGACGCTGAAGCAACTACACTCAAATCAGCAAAATATTTATCTTTGTATCCATAATGAGTATAGAAAGAGGCATTCTGACGATACCAAGTCTGATCGGTCCCTTTGGTATTACGGTATTCATAGTCCCATTTTAATTGACTATAAATTTTATTGTCCTTATTTATCTGTTTGTCATAAAATAAAGTTGCTGCAAAATTGAATACCCGTGTAAATGCAATACATTTAGCATCACTACTCATCGAACTTTCTTTACCATCAGTATAATAAGTCGTACTTGAAGGTACACCATTTTCCCATGCAGTTACCGAATTACTACCATAAACAAAAGTTTTAGAATGATTTTCCCAATATTGGGCATAGTTATCATAAGATAACATACCGCTTGCTCCTAGTCCTGGGGTTATAGATGATAAATCCTGGGTCAGCGTCATATCAGCGAACAATGTACGTTCGTGGAACTTTGTGTAAGCCGCCGCTTGTGATACAGCTAAAGGATTTTTGGTTCCAGCCCAAGTCGCACTACCTCCCCATGTACCATTTTCCAAACGAGCGGGAAAAGCAGCGGAAGGTAAAGTATAAATCATATCCCATAAATTAGCACCTCCCTGACCATTCGCTCCCGGAGTTCTAGTTTCTGACAGGATACCTAATACATTTAATTTCAATTTTGTTTTTTCTGTCAGATCAATATCCAAATTAGTACGTAAATTGGCTCTGGAGTATTGGTCCTGTGTAGAATATCCATCATTCATATAAGGATTGGCAATAAACCCTTTATTAGTAGTCAAGTTAGCCATAGCATAATAACGGAATTTGCTTGCCCCACCTCGGAAACTTATATTATATATATTGGTAGCATCCATATCGCGATAAGTTTCTCCAAGCCAATCCACATTAGCATACAGATATGGATATTGACCACTACGAAATGCGTTCAATTCATCTTGTGTATAACGCGCTGTTAACCCGTCATTTGCCAATGCTTCATTCATGGCATTTGCATAAGAATAACTGTCTACAAACTTGGGCTTGCGTGCTTGCCAACCGAAACCATGATCATAAGTAAACTTGATTTCACGTGTATTATAAATACCACGTTTGGTAGTAATATTTACTACACCATTTATACCTTTATGCCCGTAAATTGCTACTGCAGCAGCATCTTTCAATATAGTGACAGTTTCTACCTCTTCAGGAGTGACATCTGTAATATCACGTTCAATACCGTCTACCAATATTAACGGATTATTAGTGGATAAACTTTGTAGACCACGAATAAAAAATGTAGGTTCGGCATCTGCATATCGTCCGCTACCTTGCAAAGTAGTCAACCCTGTACCATATCCAAAAAGCGAATTAGCTATATTTTTAGCACTACGCTTATTGAAATCTTCATTATATACGGTAGAAATTGATGAGGTAGATTCTTCCAGACGTTGAGCTTTATGATATCCGATTTCTACAACTTCATCGGAATATTTTGCCGGCTTACCGGAAGTTATGCTATCATTGAGTTCCTGTGCATACCCTTGCAGACTCAAAAAAGCAAGGAGTGCCGGAATAATTAATCTATTTTTTCTCATAATAATTAATTCAAATTGTAATTGAAGTATTCATTAGTTATTACCATCCGGGATTTTGAACAAGCCCGTATCCTTTATTAACTTCTGTTGACGGGAATGGAGAAAGATACCATTTAGGGTCAAATCCATTTGTCCACCAATAACGAGTTGGGTTATTCAATTCAAATTTTTCATATTCAAAATGGGTCGGATAAGCCATCTTCCCTTCATCGTTTCCACGCCAAGGCAAATCTCTTCGTACTCCGTTGTCATCCAAACGATAAATGAAAAGTCCATGCAATTGTTTTTCAAATATATCTGCTCGTTTATAGCGAATCAAGTCAAAGAAGCGTGCATCTTCCATACCTAGCTCACAAGCACGTTCACGAAGAAGTTCTTCGATAAAAGCATCCTTGTTACTTTGTAAATTTTTATCCGGATTACATTCCGCCAATCCTTTCATTCCTACACGTGCACGTACAATATCTACTTGAGCTATAGCTTTATCCATACTGCCTCGTGAACTTTGACACAATGCTTCCGCATAAATTAAATGCAGTTCGGCTATACGGATACAAGGCCAATGTACATATCTACGCAGCATATCGTTTCCCATTAAGAATTTGATAGGTGCATATCCCGTAGCAAATGAACCTGTTTGACTGGTAGGACCATTGCCGGCACTCTTTCCCCCCAACCACGATTCAAAACAATAACCTGACATATTTCCTGTGGTCCAATCCAAAGATTCTTGCTGACCGTTTACAATGATTTCTTCATACATACGCGGGTCACGGGTCAATTCTATATTTATCAGTCCGTCACTGGCTGTGCCCGTTCCTTTCAAAAACATTTCATCCAGTTTTCCTTCACTTTTGGCCTTATCCCAATCAAACGGCGTACCATCTTTCCAAGGGAACATTTCCATATATTCTTGTGTAGGACTGTAACCACGATGAATTTTCATAAGAGGATCTCCCCATTGGTGCCAATTATAATGACTTGATTTGAATGCATCAATATCAATTACACGTGTGTTTATCAATACTTCCGGGCTATCCAAATTAGCATAACCTGCACGATATGCCAAACGATAATCTTCTGGACGAGTACCTTTCGCCTGCTGTAAACTGTATCCACCTTTAGAAGCCAGTTCATTAAAGAATTGTTCACACGCTTCCAGACAGCGATCCCATAGTTCCGGTTTATAGCCACCATACCAAATAGCAGGATTGCCTGTCGCTCCCGGGTAATAAGGCTGGTCGGAATTAAATAAAGGTGAGGCTGCAAATTGAAGAATACGACATTTATAAGCTAAAGCTGCCGCTCTAGTCCAGCGTCCGGATTCAGATGCAGGTGTTTCTACAGTCCAAGGAAGTACAGCAGCAGCTTCATCCAGCAATTGTACCATATAATTCACTGTTTCTTCCACACTGTTACGAGGCATTTCATAGCTTGTATCCGTTCCACTGAATGTACCTTTAATTAAAGGAATGCCACCATAATGACGAAATACATCAAAATAACGGGAAGCAAGAATACATTTCGCCTGTGCCACCATAGAAGCTTTTTCATCTTCCCCTAGCCCCGGTACATTATCAATATTCTCAATCAACATCCATACTCCACGTACAGCTTCCCAGACATTATTTCTTAAATAATCAAATTTATCAGAACGTTTACCATAATTGGCAGTGTGAGTACCTTTATAATATGGTCCTGAGATTCCACATGACGGATAAGTGAAAACATACAAATCTGTTAAAGCTTCAGGCTTGCCTACATATTGATTGGAACTTTCCTGATTAGCCACATTCTTATATGGAAGCCCATAATATTGCATGCCATAAAGATTAGTCAGAAATTGTCGGGTATATTCAGCATTATTAAATACTGTGTCTTTTGTAACCGACCCTCCCGGAGCCTTTTCCAAAAAAGAGTTGCCAAACTTAATCTCATCGACACATGAAGTAGCGATGACAGATGTCAGAGCCAGTCCTGAAGCAACATTAAAAATCCATTTATTATATTTTTTCATTTGATTGCATTATTAAGATTAAAAACCAAGTTTCAAACTCAATGAATATGTTTTTGTCAGCGGATAAGAGGGAGAATTACTAGCCTTTGATTCCGGATCACTCCAAAAATATGGAGTAAAGGTCAATAAATTATATCCACTTAACGCTAACTGCATAGTATTCAGTTTCAGTTTTTTCATAAACGGAAGATTGAAATTATAAGCAATTTGCAGATTTTTCAAACGAAGATACTTAGCATCTTTCTCCCACAAAGTTGATTCCGCATAGTTATTGGTATCGTTGATAAATGTCGCACGCGGATATTCCGCATTTGGATTCGGATTCTCTGGAGTCCATGTATGATCTAACATATATTCCAACAAACCTCCTTGATCTGAGTTTGTACGGTCTGTAAAAGGTTGGCGGAATACACTTGATATACTGCGGCTTACATTCCATGCGGCAGTCCATTGCATTGAAACATCAAATCCCTTCCAACTGAATCCCATATTAAGACCGGCCATGTATTCCGGATCATCTGTGAAACCAAATTGACGTGACATATCGTTAGAATCTATTTTACCATCGTTATTTAAATCGACATATACACAATCACCATTTTTTAAATCACTGACTAATTGTTCTGGCATATCCGTACCATATACTTCTTTGTAATGAGCAGGGGTTGTTTCCGAATTATAATATTCAAAGAATTTATATTGACTGCGTGAACCAAGACGACGTCCTTTTTGATACATATACTCTTCATTTTGCGGAGCTTCTTTTCTCTCTACCACCCGATTTTGATTGTACATCAAATTCAATCCTACGTTATACCTGAAATTGTCACCTATTTGATCATTCCATTTTAAAGTGATTTCCCAACCCCAGCTTCTCATTTCCCCAAGATTAGCCAATGGAGGAGTAAATCCTAATACAGAAGGAGCCGTACCGTCACTCAACATAATGTCTGTACGTTTTTCATGATAATAATCAAATGAAGTGCGTAAACGGTCATTAAGGAAATTAGCATCTACACCCAAATTGGTTTTCAACGCTTTTTCCCATGTAATATCTTGGTTATTCTTTCCATTTTCATAAGCAGCAGGACTTACTGTGGAATTATTGATACCAAACAAAAAACCATGACCATCACGGTTAATTAAAGAAGAATTATTAACTACATAAGGATCAGACATATAGAGGAAACGTTGCTTGTTTCCGTCAAAACTATCATTACCAACTAGACCGATTGTATAACGAAATTTCAAGAAACTTACTACTGATTTTATAGGTTTCCAGAATTTTTCCTCACTAACAATCCAACCAAAAGAACCGGCCGGAAAAGTACCAAAACGTTTGCCGGGTGCATAATTCTCGGAACCATTATATCCAATATTGAATTCTGCCATATAGCGGTTTTTCCAATCATAAGTTGCACGTCCCACTATACCAACCATACCACGAGGAATATCAGAATATGCACTAGGATAATATATCTTAGACTGATTGTATAACAATAATGCTGAAACATGATGGTTACCGAATTCCCGGGCATAGTTTAAGGCTGCCTCCATATACCAATCACGTGATTTAGCCGGATCCTTATCTTCATATTTCAACTGAGAATTTTGTCCATATTTCTTATAAGCAATCGTACCATCTTCTTGTAATACAGGAGTATAAGTTGCAACACTAGCACTAGCCTGTGTATAAGATGTAAAACCACTATTGTATGATCCTTTAATATGGAATGACAATCCTTTAGTTATAAAATCCAGTTTTTGTTTTAATTGGACATCAGCATTTAAGGTGTTATTACTGGTTCGCATAAAACCTCCACCATAGTATCCCATGCCGCTACCACCAGTAAAAGGCATTCTCAAATCCGGATAGTCCGTACTTGCATTAACCAGTTTGCCATCGACAAGTCCCGGACTAGAAAACGGAGTGGAATAATACATGTTTATTAACATCCCGGCACTACCCTGTCCAGTATAAGGTTTAGAAGCATTATTTACATTACCAGCAATATTCATTGATAATGTTGTCGTCTTGGTTACGTCAATATCTAGATTTGAGCGGTAATTGAAACGATTATATTGATAAGACAGATTATAGGGCAAGTCAAATTCTTTAAATAAACCACCTTGTGTATAAGCTCCTGCTGAAATAAAATAACGTACACGGTCTGTACCACCTGATATATTAACATTATGCTGTGTTTGAAGGGTCATATCTTTTAAGCAATAGTCTACCCAATCCACACTTGGAAAACGAACGGGATCTGAACCATCTTTAAATTTCTGGATTATTTCATCCGAAAACGTAGGATTCAAACCATCACCAGTATTTATTTGGTTATAAAAAGTAGCATATTGATAAGAATTAGCCATTTTAATACTTTCGGTCGGGGCAATAATACTTGAGGAAGTCGTAAATGAAATCTTAGCCTTTCCTTCCTTACCTCTTTTAGTCGTAATTAAAACAACGCCATTTGCACCTCGTACACCAAAAACAGCCGTAGCAGAAGCATCTTTTAATATAGAAATACTTTCTATTTCATTAGGATCAATATCATTCATACTACGTTCCACACCGTCTACTTGAATAAGAGGAGCAGATTGATTCCATGTAGCTTGACCACGGACAAAAATATTCGCTGCATCACTTCCCGGTTCTCCGGAATACTGTACGGTAGTCAAACCTGCCATTTGCCCTGATAACATATTAGAAATGGAGCCTGTTGGAGTTTTTGTCAATTCTTCACCTTTTACACTGGAAATAGCTCCAGTCACAGAAACCTTTTTCTGAACGCCATAAGCTACAACCTCTACTTCTCCTAACATTTGAGAATCATCATCCAAAACTATTTCAATGTTAGATTGTTTTACTTCTACAGTTTTGGAACTATATCCAATGAATGAAATCAATAACTTAGCTCCTTTAGGAACATCCAGTTTAAAAACTCCATCAATGTCGGTTATAGTACCTACTGTCTGACCTTGTACAACAACATTGGCACCAATAATAGGCTCTCCTAAATTATCTACGACCTTACCGGTCACTGATATTTTTTTGTTGCTGAATAATATTGTTTGCAGCTACTGCCGACTGTCCTCCAAAGGAAAGGGGCAGAGGACCTGCAAACAGACTAAAGAGAAAAAGCCACCGAAATTTTAATCGATGTCCCAACAGACTTGAATTCTTTCTGTCTTTCATACTTTAATTATTAAGTTAAACAAAAGTTAACTTGATATATAAAGTTGAAAGTATCAAAAAAAGCCCATTTCATCGAATTTTATAATATAGATGATACAATAATAGAGAATATAAAGTGCTCTTATTGCTGTTGGGAAAAAAAACTCTTTTTAGTTAGTATTTATGAAATATTTCACTTTGCTCTCAAATTTATATGGAGTAGTTTATATCCTGACTTAAACTTAAAAAATATCCCCAAAAAGCAAGTGTACTTTATTAGCTGTCTAAGTGCATTTGCTTGATTTATGAACCACACTTACTTTTTAAGGTAATACAATAATAACATTTACATGATATGAAAGACATTTATGCATATATAATAACATTGACTATTTAAGCAATTGATCGAAGATTTCTCTAAAAACTTTATCGGCGTGCTCTTGCATTATTCGTATATAATTAAATATAGGACGATTGTTTTTCATACTATGACCAATACAATATTCTATTTTTTCTATTTCGATACCTATATCATAACCATGTTGTGCAAATGTTTTTCTTGCAGAATAATATGAAACCTTTCTATTTATGCCTGCTAGACCAGCCACTTTCCCTATATGTCTAAAAACCAAACTATATACTTTTTCATAAGATTCATATTTGCCAAAAACTAATTTCCCATTTTCAGAAATATATCGATCAATAATTGTCTGTGCTTCTGGCTGGATAGTGAAAGCTATTTCATTTTCATTTTTTTTGCTATTACGGGTTTTATGTCTTATATATCTCATACAGTTTCCTTTAGTGAAATCATACTCCATTAGGTCTCTTAGATTAATGCCACCTAAATAATAAGTTAACATAAATATATCTCGAGCCATGATATGCACAGACTTGAATAATTTCACATCACGTATTTTTTTTAATTCATCAACGGACAGATCTAGTTCTCTGATATTACTAACTGGCATTTTAAATAAAACAAAAGGATGAACTAAATAAGTTACATAATTCATTTTCCTGGCATAGTTCAATATTACTTTTATTAAAGTGAGGTAAATTCTGATAGAAGTTTCTTTTAATCCTTCAGCCTTCATTACATCAGCGAAACTTTGTATATGTGTCGGACTGAGTTGTACCAAAGGAAAATCACCTTTCATATGTTTAAGGAACTTTGCACAAGCTATATTATATAATTTATGGGATTTTTTACGATCGTCTGCTTCCATCATTGAAAGATATTCTTTCACTACCGTATTAAAGGTTATTCCCTTTTTTTGTTGTTCCCGAGTTATGACATGTATCAATTCAGTGCATGAAATATTCGACTGATAATGAATAGACGAAAGAATCTCTTCGTATTCATTAATCAACTTGCGCAAACAAGCATTTATATTAGCTGCATTTTCATGTTTTACTACTCGTCCATTTTTCATTTGATTTGCAGAATCCAAAATGAATTGGGTTGAAATATATCTCGTTTGTGAACGATGAGCCACTGCGATCCTGACTCTATGTCTACCGTTAGATAATTTTTTAGCAGGTACAATTACTATTGAAAGATTAGCCATATTCAAATTTTAGTTTATACGTTTTACAATACAATATTAAAGTAACAATCAGAAATAAAAGCACTCTTGTATAACAAAAATGCTCTTGAAACTATCCATTTTGAGATTGTTCACAGAAGTTTGTACTATTTTTCAGTTGAAAAGACGGGAAATTCCATGCTTTTGTACAATCCTACATTGGCTTTTTTAATATTCGTGCATATATTTGCAACACTTTTTCACAGGTAGGAGACCTATTTCTCCTGAGAGAATAGAAAACTAACTTTTGTTTAACTTAATAATTAAAGTATGAAAGACAGAAAGAATTCAAGTCTGTTACGTCGTTTGGAGAAGTTCCAGCGGCTTTTCTTCGTTGCTTTGTTATCCGTATTGGCTGTAGGGGCCTTTGCACAGAGCAAAACCGTTTCGGGTACTGTCCTTGACAAAACAGGTGAGTCTGTAATCGGTGCCAGTGTGGTGGTGAAAGGTACTACCAATGGTACAATTACCGACTTTGATGGTAAGTTCACACTTCAGAATGTTCCTGATAATGGAACGATCCAAGTAAGTTTTGTGGGGTACAAGACCGTAGATATCCAAGTGAAAGGACAATCTACCGTTAAAATAATCTTGGAGGAGGATACCGAAACACTGGATGAAGTGGTAGTGGTTGGTTATGGTGTTCAGAAAAAAAGTGATGTGACTGGTGCTATGGCACGTGTGGGTTCTGAAGAATTGAATACAAGACCTGTGAACAATGCTTTTGAAGCCTTACAAGGCAAAGCTGCCGGTGTAGATATCACCTCAAGTGAACGTCCGGGTACTGTAGGATCAATCCGTATTCGTGGTAACCGATCTATCAGTGCATCATCAGACCCTCTGTATGTAGTAGATGGAGTGCCCTTGAGTGCTGGAGGAATTGAAACGATCAATCCGCGTGACATAGAATCCATTGATATCTTAAAGGATGCCTCTTCTACAGCTATTTACGGTTCTCGTGGTGCCAATGGTGTCATATTGATAACCACCAAACGCGGTAAAGCAGGTAGACTCGCTTTAAACTACTCAGGTTCTGTCACATTAGAAACCCTAAAAGACAAATCACCTGCCATGAGTGCAAGCGATTATATTACCTGGCGCCGTTGGGCTTATTATAACTCAGATCCGGTAAACAATCCTCGCGGTGACCAACCTAACTACGATAAAGACCAAATTTATTTCGCAGCATCAGGTGATCCCGCAGCTTTGGCTAATGTAAATAAAGGTTGGAATAACGGTACTTGGGATGAAAGTAGAGTAACAGATACCGACTGGGCAGACATAGTGACCCAAACAGGTATCACACATGAACATACCATCAGTGGTAGTGGCGGTAACGAAACTGCGCAAGCTTTCTTCTCTATTGGTTATCTAAATAATCAAGGTACTCAGAAAGGACAGGAATATGAACGTTATAATTTCTCAATGTCTGTCGATTTACAAGTAAAACCTTGGTTTAAAATGGGCGGATCTATCAACGGTTCATGGGCGGTTCAAGACTATGGTTATTCCCGTACCGGACAATCTTCAGGCTCGGGCCCTGTTGATATATATAGCGCGGCAAAAGCTATTCCACGCTTTGGTGTTCCTTATGATGAAGAAGGCAATATCATTACCAACCCCTGTGGCTCCACCACCAATGTCTATACTGTGATTGACGAATGGAATAAGTCAACCGATAACCGCCAAACTTTCCGTGCACTAGGCAGCTTTTACGGACAATTTGATTTTGGAAAAATATGGGCACCTCTAGAGGGACTAAGCTATAAAATCTCTTTCGGTCCTGATTTCCGCCACTATCGTCAAGGTATTTTTATCAGCAAAGACTCTGCCGTGAAAATGGGCTCAAAAAACTATGCTAAATATGCAACAGATCGTTACTTGTCATGGACACTGGATAATCAGATCAACTATAACAAGACATTCGGCAAACATAACTTAGGCGTAACCTTATTGCAATCAGCTTCCAAATATAATAAAGAAAGTGGTTCCGAAAGTGCTAACGCCATTCCTAATGAGAATTTTGAATGGTACAACATGGGCAGTGTAGACATTACAGATGCAGCAACTTATGGTGCTGGTATGAGTACCGGTATGTCTGAAAATCAGCTGGCATCATACATGGCACGTATAAACTACGCATACAACGACCGTTATTTATTGACTGTATCCGGACGTTATGACGGTTCTTCTGTATTAGCAGACGGACACAAATGGAGTTTCTTCCCTTCTGCCGCCTTGGGCTGGCGCATTGACCAAGAAGACTTCATGAAAGATATTTCTTGGATAAACCAGTTAAAGCTTCGTTTCGGTTTGGGAACAACAGGTAACTCAGCTGTAAGTGCATATTCTACATTAGGTAATATCCAGTCATTCTATGTACCTTTTGGCTCTACTCTAACACCTGCTTATGCTACAAATGAACCTTATTACACTTCTTCTCAAGTAAAAATGGCAAATAAAGATTTAGGTTGGGAAAAGACAACACAATATAACTATGGTGTAGATTTCAGTTTCTTGAATGGACGTATCAGCGGTTCAATGGATATTTATCACTCTAACACCAATGACTTATTATTAAGCATGACTATTCCAACCTTAACCGGCTTTAATTCTACTTATGCCAATGTAGGTAAAACAAAAAACTTCGGTGTTGACTTATCTCTGAACTTGGTTCCCATACAAACCAAAGACTTTGAATGGAGTTCCACTATCAATGCAGCCTATCAAAAAGATGAAATCGTAGAACTTGCCAACGGCAAGCAGGATGACATTTCCAATGCCTGGTTCATTGGTGAGTCAATCAATGTTTTCTATGGTACTGCCAGCGATGGTCTGTGGCAGGAAAGTGATGCGGCAGAAATGGCTAAATTCAATGCCAACGG